>Ga0209083_1000495_pt1 | contig 58354 bp, 58 predicted proteins | sample AM7aDNAmetaG_FD_184132 | JGI IMG/M metagenome (GOLD analysis project Ga0209083, IMG submission 184132) | Freshwater microbial communities from Finland to study Microbial Dark Matter (Phase II) - AM7a DNA metaG (SPAdes) (version 3) | ecosystem: Environmental > Aquatic > Freshwater > Lake ...
CCCGTTTCCGCATCAACTCCGAGGTCGAAAGCATCCATTCACTCCTTGGGTGGATAGTTAGGCGTATTAATACGCCTAATATTCGCACAGATTTTCCCTGCGCGCAACAACTATTATTGGAAAAAAAAAGAAGTCTAAACCACGAATTCGGCTAAACTGTTACGGTGGGTCGGGTCGGCCCAGACGGCGCGGTTGGGACACCGCGCCTACCTCGGATTTTTCCGGTAGGGCGGGCTGTCCCTAGCCCGCCGTTCGTACCGAAATTAATTCTTAGCCGAGGAATTGGGGGCCGGCAACTCTCGTCTTGACGGTACTGCCGGGAATCGGTAGAAAGCTACTCAGACAGAGATGGTTGACTATTTCCAACAGCCACCCGGCCGGGAACCGGTCAGATCGGAATACGGATTTTGATGTTTGGTAAATTTCTAAATTATTTCTCCACCGATATCGGAATCGATTTGGGGACGGCGAATACGCTTGTGTTTGTGCGTGACCGCGGCATCGTTTTGCGCGAACCGAGCGTCGTCGCCATCCAAACCGGGACCAGCCACGTTTTGGCCGTCGGGGAAGAAGCGAAACGGATGTTGGGCCGTACGCCGGGCAACATCACCGCCATTCGCCCCATGAAAGACGGCGTGATTGCCGACTTCGAAATCACCGAGGCGATGCTGCGCTATTTCATCACCAAGGTGCATACCCGCCGCGGCGGCATCAAACCACGCGTGATTGTTGCGGTGCCCAGCGGGATTACCGAGGTGGAGAAGCGGGCCGTGAAAGACAGCGCCACCCATGCCGGGGCGCGCAACGTTTATCTCATTGAAGAACCGATGGCGGCGGCCATTGGCGTTGGGTTGCCGGTGCAAGAGCCGGCAGGCAACATGATCGTGGACATTGGCGGCGGCACGACCGAGGTGGCCATTATCAGTCTGGCCGGGATCGTTCTCTGCCGGAGCGTGCGGGTGGCCGGCGACGAACTGGATGAAGCCATCACCCAGTACATGAAGCGCGCCTATAACTTGGAAATCGGACCGCGGATGGCGGAAGACATCAAGATCAAGGTCGGCTCGGCGTATCCATTGGAACAGGAATTGACCATGGAAGTCAAAGGCCGCGACCTGGTGGCCGGACTGCCGAAGACCCTGACCGTTACTTCGGAAGAAATTCGCGAAGCGGTGCAGGAACCGATTTCGACCATTGTCGAAAATATTCGCATGACGCTCGAGCGGTGCCCCCCTGAATTAGCCGCGGATCTGGTGGATCGCGGCATCATGCTGGCGGGCGGTGGTTCGCTCATCCGGGGCATCAACAGCTTGATTTCTGAAGAAACCGGCTTGCCGGTCCATGTTGCCGACGACCCGCTGAGCGCGGTCGCCAACGGCACCGGGGTCGTGCTTCAGGAGCTGGGTTTCCTCGAGAAACTCGCGAGAAATTCTTCGTAGATCAGCCGCCCTTGTCCACACGCGCAGTGCGGCCGGCGAATCCGCCGGCATAGAAGATGGTTTGATTGAAGCGTCGAAACTGGATTGTGATTGGACTGCTCGGGGTCGGCTGGATCATCTTGATCGGCCAGCCCACTGTTGTCGCAACCAAACTGCGCCTCCTGGCCGTTCACCTGAGCACGCCGTTCGTGAAATTAGGCGACTATATTCCGGTCATCAAATCGCACCGCGACCTTGAAACCCAAAACCGGGAACTGCGCGCCGCCAACAATCTACTCCGCCAGCAACTCCGCGCCTTCGATGCCACGGTCGCTGAAAATCTCCAGTTAAATCAAAAGCTCGCCTTCAAAGAGCGCCAACAGTACCGAACCCTCGGCGCCCGCGTCATCGGCCGCGACGCTTCCAATTGGTACCAGAGCCTGCAAATCGATCGGGGCTCCGCCGACGGTCTGCGACCCGACCTGGCCGTTCTGAATGCCGACGGACTGATCGGTAAAATCACCACCGTCACCCGTGCCGAAGCGCGCGTTCTTCTGCTGACCGATCCAACCTGTAAAGCTAGCGCCCTGCTCCAGACCAGCCGCGAACCCGGAATTGTGGCCGGCACCGACAAAGCCGGCCTGCAGATGACCTACGTCAGCCGCGCGGCCACCATTCACCCCAACGAGCCCGTCCTCTCCTCCGGCCTGGGGGGAGTGTTTCCGAAGGGCATCTTGATCGGCACGGTGATTACTGGCCGGTTAGATCCGCAGACCGGCCTGTATCAAACGCTCGAACTGAAGCCGGCCGTGGATTACCGGCGCCTGGAAGAAGTCGTGGTGATCCTCGAATGAACTTCTCATCCCAACGTTATCACCCTGAGCGCAGCGAAGGGTTTGCGGAGATCCGCGTCTCGTCGGACTCGGCTCTGTCGTTCAGGCGATTCTTCGTCCCGCTCAGCCGGAGCCATGCAGTTGAAACGGGTAGGGCGGGCTGTCCCAGCCCGCCGTCCTGCGGTTTCCAGTCGATCCACACCGGCCGCACCGGTTCACCATTTAGTGATGGGACAGTTTTTCCTCCGCATCTGCCAATCTCCCGCAGTGGCGCGGTGGGACACCACGCCCTACCACATTCAGGCCACATCCAACCGCATGGTTCCGACTCAGAATAACAACCGGCAACCAATGAACTTCTTGCTCTTGCTCGCGCTCATGCTCGTGCTGGCTGGCGTCCAGGCGCGCCTGCCCAGCCTGGGCGGAATCCGCCTTGAATTTCTCCCGGCGCTCGTGGCCTATAGTGCGCTCACGTTCAAACAGGGGCGCGCAATCCTTTGCGCATTTGCGGCCGGCTGTCTGCAGGACGCGCTGTCGGCCGGTCCGTTTGGCGTGACCGCGCTGGCCTATGCCATTGCCGCGTGGGTAATTGCCGGCCTCGGGACGGCGCTCGACCGCAATCTGCCTTTTGTTCCTCTGCTGGCGGGTAGCCTGGCGGCCGTGGCCGGTGCACTCGGCGCTTTTTGCATCATCGGCGTAACCGGCGTGGCGATCCTGAAATTGACCGGCATCGCGCTCCTGGCCGGCCTGATCACCATTCCGGTGTTTCTCGTGGTGGACGCATGATCCTCAGCGCACCCGACCACGACCACAACCCGCGGCTGATCATCCTCCGCACCGGCATCGCCTGTGGTCTGCTCTTTTTGCTCGTCAATCTGTTCCATGTCCAGATCCTCGAGCGCGACCGGTTTGGCGACCGGGAACAGGCGCAATCGCTCCGGCGGATCCGGCTGCCGGCCGCCCGCGGCGAAATTGTCGACCGCTATGGCGTTGTACTGGCCAACAACCGGCCGAGCTACGACATTGCCATCTCGCTGGATCAGCTCGGCCGGATTTCAAAGCGCCAGGATGTGGCGCGCCTCGCCGAGAAAAGCATCCAGGCCGTGAGTACCGCCCTGAACCTGCCGGTCCGTGTGACCGATGACAATGTGCGCACGCACTATAATCGGCGCCGGCCCCTGCCGATGCCACTCTGGCGCGATCTGCCTCCCGCCACTGTCGCTGCGTTTGTTGAACACGCCGGCCATTGGCCGGGGACCGACCTCATCATCACGCCGGTCCGCCAATATCCATTGGGCTCAGTCGCCGCCCACCTCCTCGGCTACTGCGGCCGAACCGAGCAAACCGCCGACGAGGAAGTGGAAAATTTCTACTACTACCAACCGGATCGATCCGGCAAGCAGGGCATCGAGCACGCGTTGGACGACGATTTGCGCGGCGCACCGGGCGGCCACACAATTCGCGTGAATCCAAGCGGGATGCGCGTTGCCGAAGTCGGGGTGAAACCAGCGGAACGCGGCAACCGGGTTGTGCTAACCATTGATGCACGCATCCAACGCCTCGTGGAAACTGCGCTGGCGCGAACGGGCTTGCCCGCGGGCAAGGAATTGCGCGGCAGCGTGGTCGTCCTCGATCCGCGCAATGGCGAAATTCTGGCGCTGGCCAGCGTGCCGGCGTTTGACCCCAATATTTTCAGTCCCGGCACGCCTGCCGCCGTCATCAGCAATGCGGTGCTGGGCGAATCCCGCGCGACCTTCAATCGCGCCATTCTGGGCCAATATGCGCCCGGCTCGACGTTCAAGCCGATCACGCTGCTCGCGGGGTTGGAAGCCGGCAAGATTGCGCCGACCGACACGGCGACCTGCACGGGCGGATTAAAAATCGGGGACCGGCGGTTTGAGTGCTGGAACACCCACGGCCACGGTCGTGTGGATGCGTTCGCCGCCATGCTCCAATCCTGCGATGTTTGGTTTTATCAGGAAGGGATGCGCACCGGTGTCGAAGCCATCTCCCGCCTCGCAAGCGAGTTTGGCTTGGGCCAGTCGGCGGGCGTGGATTTTGGCCGGGACGTTGCCGGCGGAGTGCCGACGCCGGCCTGGAAACGTGAGCATTTTGCAGAAAAATGGTGGGAGTCGGACACCGCACAGTTGGCGATCGGGCAAAGTTATTTGCTGGCGACACCGTTGCAGATGGCCAACGTGGCCGCCACGCTCGGGAACGGCGGGACGCGCTGGCGGCCGTTTGCAGTGCGGCGGATTGAGACGCCGGACGGCCAGCCGTTGCAGATTACCCAACCGACGGTTCTCTCGCGGCTGAGCACCCACCCGCAGAACATGGCGATTGTCCGGCAAGCAATGCTCGGTGCCGTTCAACAACCGCAGGGCACCGGTCATCATGCTGCGGTGCGCGGACTCACTGTCGCCGGGAAGACTGGGACAGCCCAGTTCAATACGGCGGACGGGAAAATCAACCGGGCGTGGTTCATCGGCTTTGCCCCCTACGAGGCGCCGAGTGTCGCGGTGGCGGTCCTGATCGAAGACGGCGTCAGCGGGGGCCACTATGCGGGGCCGGTGGCGGGTCAAATTTTTGCCGGCATCTTCCAGTCGCACGTGGAGACAACCGGCGGCACGGGCTATGTTGATTAACAATAATGACCGTCAACCGTGCCAATGTAAGATAGCCGGCACATCACCAAGAAAAAGCCCTTGTGCGGATTCTCCCGGGAGCTTGCAGGGTTCCGAATTTGCTGGCAGCAATTTGTTGGTCCACGGTAGCAGATAAAATTCTCGGTCGGTTGGGCGGAAGTGCACGGGTTAAAACGCGGACTGTTATTGACGCGCATTTCGATTCAAGGGTTCCCTGGGGAGGGGGCGGAGCGGCGCTTCAGCGCCGCCCGCCCCGCCCCAGGGTGGCTTGAAGATGAGGTGTGTCCAGACGGCAATAGTAATTTTGTCTCACTGTGCGACAGGACAAATTGAGTGGCGATGAAGCAGATGAGTGTTGTTGTTTCATGACAAATTTGCTAGAATTCTTACATGGGTGAAGTTTCCGATGAAGACATCAAGGTCTATCATGAGCAACGAGCCTCTCACATAGAGATACTCAAGTCGGAGTGTTCCGCCTATGACAAGGCTATTCTGCAACTTGGGGCTGGCGCAATCGGTGTTTCAATTGCTTTCCTCGACAAGATAATCCCGAAAGGGTCAGTAGCAAAGCGACCGTGTGTCATTCTAGCGGCGTGGATCTGTTTGGCTTTTAGCATGATGATCACGGTCGGTTCGTACCTCGTCAGCCAGAGGAAACTGCGCTTGGAAATTGACGAATTGGACGAGTCTTATAAAGCCGGTAAGCCTCCTGAAGCCGACAGGGAATCTATAACTGATTTCCGCATCCCCGACAGGTTAGCTAAACGGTTGAATGAATGGTTGGGTGACGAGACGGCAGAGGTTCGCCTGCGCAAGATACTAAATTGGTGGTTGCGACCGAGGGTGATGAATCCTGCGGCTGGAGTCTTGCTCGTTGTCGGCGTACTGCTGCTGGTGTCTTTCGCTTGGTTGAACCTACCGCAATAAGTGAGATGAAATGGCTGACAAACCGAAAAAAACATCTGCCCCACAAGGGAAAGAAGAACTCCAGAATTTTTCCTATGACGGTCCGAGACCGCCCACTTTGAGAACACTGAATCCTGCCTTGGAATCATACGACGGCCCGTCCCCTGCGATTCCCACTCTGAACCCGAAACTCCCTGCCTGTTGTGACGGTCGCCCGCCGTTGCGGAGCGTGGAGGCTGGAAAACAACCGGTGCAACTTGCTCAACCCATTCGACCTGTCGTGAACCCGCATCCCGCAACTCCAACTCCCAACAAAACTTCCAAGTAGTCGTCGATGAGGCAATATGTCGAACAAACAGCAAAAAGCATCCATCCCAACAGTGAAGCCAAAACTTTTGATTAACTCCTATGACGGGGTTAAGCCGCTGATATCGAGACAGCCTGCGATCAAAGCGCAAGAGCAACCGGTACGACAGATCCGACTTGTCGCTAATCCACAACCTGCGGCTCAGAAGCCGAAATCAAATCCGAAATAATCACTGAAGGAGGCATCATGTCAGACAAACCAAAACCAGCGTCGACGCCGACGCCAAAGACGACGCCAACTCCAACGTCAAAGCCGCGACAGCAAGAGTCTTATGACGGCCCCAAACCGGCAAACCCGCGACCGTCGCCGCCCAAGAAGTAGACATTATCATGTGGCGCAGTTGTCAGAAATTGTGAACCTTCAAAACTTCGTCGCCGTAGTGGTTGATGACTTTGACGGCGATTTTGCCGGTCTTGGGGGCGTGGAATGGACGGCTGGTGGTGCTGTAGAGGGTTTGCCAGGCGGATTCGTCGATCTCGGCACGGAGGGCGCGCTTTAGTTTTTCATACGGCTCGTCGGCACCGGTGAAGTAGGCTTGGCGGACGAAGAAACTTTCGCCGTTGTAGTCGGTGTCGATGAACCAGCAGGCGATGTCGTCGGTGCTGCTGTTGCGAATCTGACCGGTCGTCGGGTCGTACACGTCCACGCCTTTGATGGTGACGACCACGTGGCTGTCCTTTTGTTTCTTCACATCCATGTCCAGTTCGCCGAAGACCATGAACAGATTGCCGGCGCCGGTCTTCTTCAACAACTCATCGCCCATCGCCAGATCGGGATTCATCCGCGCGATGAGCACCTGCAACTTGCCGAAGCGTTTGGCTTCCTCCGTCACGTGCGGGTCGAACGCAAAGCCGCACACCACCAGCAAATCAAACCCGACGCCTTGCACCGCTTCCTTCGCGGCTTCCTTCACCAGTTCGGGGCTGACCGTGCCGTGCTCCGGGCCGATGCAGATCGCCACGCGCTTTGTGGTTCGGCGAAGGTCTCCCGACCTCGCCGCTGCCTTGACCGTCAGGTCTCCCGGTTTTCCGGACGGCTGGAGACCTTCGGTCGGGGAATGTGCGGGGTCGGGAGACCCGCGCACAACGGCGGAAGGAGTTTCCGTGTATTCGCCCGTCGCGTGCAGGTAAGGATTGGAAAACGATTCGAGGCGGTCGAACTTGAGCCGTTCGCCTTTGCGCGTGTTCTGGACGCCGGCCGTCTTGAGGTTTTCGAGGATCATCGTCTCGAACTGGCCGACGGCGGATTGTTTCTTGCCTTCGGTTTCCGAGGCGGGCCGGTCTTCGTCGGTGGCGAGGACGCGGTGCGGCGAGAGGCTTTCGACGGTGAACGGGCCGGTGACGCGGATGCGTTTGCCGTCCTCGTAAGGCTGGTCGTAGAGTAACTCGGTGTCGGCGTGATTGGCGATGGCGCGGTCAATCTCCGCGCGGCTCAGGCCGGCTTTGATGTCGGGATTGTTGGCGATGGATTTGAGCGTGACGTGCGGGACGCGCTTGGAGACGAAGCCCTTCTTGATGTCGTTCTCGGTCTTGTAACCGGGCGGCGTCTTGCCGGTCAACTCGGCTTCTTTGCGGACGCCTTCGGGCGAATCGGCGAGTAGGTAGTAAGGGAATTTGGCGGCCATCAACCGGGTGCGCGCCAGCGCGATGGCGACGCGGCTGGTGTCAATCGTGATCCAGCGCCGTCCCCACTGCTCCGCCACAAACGCCGTCGTGCCGCTGCCGCACGTCGGGTCGAGCACCAAGTCACCGGGGTCGGTTGTCATCAGCATGCAACGCTCGACCATCTTGGCATTCGTTTGAACGACGTAAATCATGTCAGACGCGCCACCAAGGTCATTCCAAATATTCGTGAACTGCTTGACCGGGAAGTCCTCCCAATATTTCTTGAAGCGAATCTGATTTTTCTGCGCGAGGATTCTGCCGGCAATGCGAAGTCGCTCCATTCCGGCACGGTTCGTTTTCCAATGTGCTCCTGTGCCGGGATGGAATGAGCGCCCTTCAAGTTCAAAGGTAAATGTTGAGCCTTCCGTTTCGCCCGCTGACGTAAGTGGGTCTGGCGAGAAGTCTTCTTTGTCACGTTCTTCGCGGTCACCAAAGAGTTGTCGAAATTTTTGTTTCGCCAGTGATTTGTCTTTCACATACCAACAGATGAAGTCATTGACACCTTGCACGAAGTCGCCTGACTGGCTTCCAGTTTTCTTCACGACAATTTGAGTCACGAAATTCTCGCTGCCGAACACTTCATCCAAGACGTTGCGCACGAGGTGGACGTTTTCATCGCCGATTTGGACGAAGACGGAGCCGGATTCGGTGAGGAGTTCGCGGGCGGCGGTGAGGCGGTCGCGGAGGTAGGCGAGATAGGAATGGATGCCGAGTTGCCAGGTGTCGCGGAAGGCGCGGATTTGTTCGGGCTGGCGGGTGGCGTCCTCGGCTTTGCCGTCTTTGACATCGCGTTTACGGGTAGAAACCTGCCAGTTGGAGCCGAAGTTGATGCCGTAGGGCGGATCGAAGTAGAGGCACTGGACCTTGCCCTTCAGTCCTTCCTTTTCGGCGAGGGAGGTCATGACGAGCAGGGAGTCGCCGAGGATGAAGCGGTTGGCCCAGTTTTGTTCGTGGTGGTAGAAGTCAATGAGGTCTTCGAACTTGATGCCGTTGAAGTCGGCGAAGAGGCCGAACTGCTGCTCGGGCGCGCCCTTTTTGGCGGCGGCACGGACTTCCTCGATGATGGCCTGCGGGTGAATCTTTTCCTGAATGTAGATGGGCACGGCCGGGACTTCGAGCGGCTGCCGGTCCTGCTCGTCCTTGCCCTTCCAGACGAGTTGCGGGTCAAGTGACGGGTCGCGGGGATAAAGGATGGTTTTCGGCAGCTTTTCGTCCTCTTCGACGAACCCGCGCAGTTCCTTGGTGGGGATATTGGTGCGCTTGTCCTTGTGCTTGACGGCAACGACGGGGATGGGGTTGGAGGATTTTTTAGGCATGACAGATTTTGGTAAATTTCGGTGTTTACAAATTCTTTTATTGGTGTAGTTTCATGGCAGCGACCAGAGCGGTTCGGACCTTTTCCGGGCCCGTGGCTTAGACCCCTGGCCGCTCCTTTTTTTGTTGTGATTCCAACCACGCGAGAACGTCGATCAAAGATTCATTGCCCCGATGCACCAGCGGTTCAATCCACGGAATACATTGCTGGTCGAGGGGTTTGACGGTGAACCCGGCCTGGCGTTCCTCCCGGCGGCGGGCCGCGTACACGCAGAGGTCGCAAAGCTGAAGGGGCAAACTGGTGCGGGAATCAATGAAGAAGCCTTTTTCGATAATCTGGCCCAGGCGCAACTTGCTGTTGTCGCGTCGGAGGATGCGGATGGATTTTTCGACATCGGGCGAGACTTCGCGGTTGTCGTCGGAGATCAAGATGCCGAGCGGGGTTCCCGGCAGGGATTTGAGATGTTCTTGGATCACTTGCGCCACGAGCGAAAAGGCTGCGACATGGGGATTGATGAGCACGCCCGCGCCAAAGGTGTTGGTCAACCAGCGAGCGAAGTTCTTTTTCACAATGCTGCGGTAAACGAACCGGAGTTGGTGCTGCGCTGCGAGATTAAGCACTTCCCGGTAGAATTCCAACCGGTGGGCGACGGGAAACTGACGAAAGTAGCCACGCGGGTTGATCAATTCGGTGGCGTGCAATTCAAAGTCGTCCGGTCGGGGCGCGGGAAAGAAGCGATCCGCCAGGGCCGTGAGATCTGTTTCGAGTTTTTGCCAACGGTCTTCCGGCACGAGCAATGCGCCGAGAACAAAAACCGGTTGGTGGGCGTTACCGAGATCCACGCCCGTGTTGCCGGATTCATCAAGGTAGATCAGGTGCATGGTGAATCAGGCGGCGATGAGAGTTTGCGTGACCGGCATTTCGTCCCAAGTCCGGCCATCCAGCGTCCGACCGGTCTTTTTCTTACGAACGCCGCCCCACTGTTTGAAGAAGAATGGCACACCAGCCTGCGTGCACTGGTCGCGCAGGTCGGTCGCCCACTCAGCAGCCATCGGGCGCGCGCCCGGTCCCGACTCGCCGCCGACGATTACCCAATCCATGCCGTCAAGATCGAGGTTTGGCAACGGGCCAAGTAGTGGTTCAAGGGACAAGAACTTCGTTTTCGCTCCCGTGGCGCGCAAATGAGCGATGCGGCCGGTGTAATCGGCGCTTTCGACGCTGACACCCATCCAGACGTTGCCTGGCCAGTCGATTTGCGGGTTGAGTTCCAAAAGCCGGTCCGCTCGTTTGGTGAGGACTTGGAACCGATGCCAAGAGGCGCGGCGCATCACATCGAACATCCGTTGGATGAACGCGACTGGTACGTCTTTGTGAAAAAGGTCGCTCATGGAGTTAACAAAGATGGTTTGCGGTTTTTTCCAGCGGAGCGGCAACTCCAGCGCATCCTCGTGCAAACTCAGCTTGAAGCCCTTGGCGTAGTGCGGCTGCCCCATTGCTTTTAAGCGCACGGCCATGCGTTCGGCATAGCAGTGCTTGCAGCCCGGACTGATCTTGGTGCAGCCCGTCAGCGGATTCCACGTGGACTCCGTCCATTCGATTGATGAATTGTTAGCCATGGTTTTAGCGTTTCAAAATACTCTGCGCAATTTTGACCGCGGTCTTTGCGCCCCGCGAATTCCCCGACGCGAAGCATAACAAGTAGAGTGGGACGTTACGAGAATTGAACAAGGGCAAAGGGCTCTCCGCCACACCGGCAAAGGCCGTCTTGAGACGATTGACAAAGTATTGGCCGATGAGGTTGAAGCTGCCGAGTTTCTCGGTCTTGACCTGATCGCCGAATAATCCCGCCTCCTGCTTGGTCTGGTAGAAGACGTCATACCAATCCTTCTTCCCGAACATTGTATCAAGCCGGTGGCGCCAACCTTTTGTAATCTTGCCATCGCGGGTCAGGAGTCGGTTGACGGCAACTCCCACCGGGAACAGCAGCCACAGGTCGATGGCCTTGGTGGCACCAATCGCGGCGATGGTTTCCCAAGTGACTTCCATGCCGAATGGGTCAAGAAAGAGAACCGCGCGGTGTGTCTGCCATTTGCGATTCAGGCAAAGGTCTTGGAGATAGGCATTCGCATCAGCGTTGACGAGAATGATGTCGTTGGCAATCGCCGGGAACTCGCCGGTCAGCTTTTGTAGTTCCGCGAAGCGCTGCGGGTCGCGCTCAATGAAGATGTATTTGTCGAACCGTGGTGTCACGTGGAGGGCGATTCGCGCCGAGCCATCGAGAAAACCTTGGGAGTCTTGTTCGCCGAACTCGGGGAAAAGTAAGTTGGTCGGTTCGTCTGTCTGATTCAGCGTCCGATAGCCTGTGCCAGCAAACGCATCAATATAGGCGAAACGAAAATCCTGTTTGCGCATTATCGTCGCGTAAGCAACCAGATACTTGCGGACGCGGGCCAACTTCTCAGTTGTCCAATCACCCCCAAAGTTCTGTAGACTTTGTTTCATGGTTTGGTCTCCAAAGTCGCACGAATCGTATTCTTGGCATCCCACGGATCGCTGATTTCAAGGAACGCCCAACGCCCGTAGGCACCATGGTTGTTGATCGCCGGTATCCAGAGCGTGCGCGCGGTGGCGACTTTGGCAGCTTTGTCTTTGCGGGCTTCGCCGCTGACTTCAACAATCAGATTCAGCAGGTCGTCGGGCCCCTGCCCGTCGGCCACGCGCACAATGAAGTCCGGGATGTATTGGCGTTCCTCGCCGGCCAGCGTGTACGGAATGGTGAAGCCGAGATTCTGGTTTTTGACGTACGCGAGCACCTCCGGCATGTCTTCCAACGTCTGCGCCATTTTCTGCTCCCAGGATTCGGTATCGGCGACGACGTGCGAGATATGGCAACGTTTTGGATTCGTGGCGTACACCGGGCGAGTCGTGTCGAAGTCCACAAACCGGGTCGAGCCGACCGTGTCGTAAGGCCGCAAGATGGGTTTCAACGTCTTTTCGCCATCGGTGGACGTGACGATGGTCCGGTAGATGCGGTCAGCGGCATCGTGGGCGAATTCAGCGAGCAAGAGCATCTGCGGAAACGCATCGTCTTTGCAGGTGACGCACTGTGTCCGCCATTGCCGCACAATGGCGAGCAACTGCGGGAAAAGCCACAGCTTCGGACTTTTCGCATCATCCCGGAAGTATTTTTCGAGGACCAGCTTGGCCACCAAGAAATCGACTTCCTGTTCACGCCGGTTTTTTAATCCGTAGAGCGTATGAAAACTTGATTCGCCAACTATGGATGACATTTCGGTTTTCGTTGGCAAGTCACTCGTCGAAAGGGCCAACTTGGATTCCGGCGTGAATTTGACTGTGAGTTTTTCGGCCGGTAAGTCGTAGCGATATCCAATCACACGTGGGAAAGTAATTTCGCACGCGATGCGGTCTTCCAGAGCCCGGACGTGGGTCGGCGTCGGGCCGGGTTTTGGGTCTTGAGTCGAACCGGAGCACGGGATGAACGAGAACGGCACGCCGTACACTTCGGCATATTCGGGATTGAACAGGCCGGCTTCGTTGACCGCATAGCTCATGCGGCGCAAACCGCGCCCGACAACCTGCTCGCAAAGCAATTGTGTCCCAAAGGCACGCACGCCGAGAATGTGCGTCACGGTGTTGGCGTCCCAGCCTTCCGTCAGCATGGAGACCGACACGACACACCGGACATGTTCGCCGAGTTTCCCGTGTTTGCCGACAGTGTTCATCACTTCGCGCAATAGATCTTCTTCCGTGAGTGAGTCCAAATCCCGACCGGGGAACCGTTCGCGATACTCCGCTTGGAATTCCGCGATTTCTCGGGCCGCGATTTTCTTAAAGTCGTCACTCATGCCCTCGCCGGATTCGAGTTGTTCGCTATCAATCAGGATCGAGTTCGGGCGGGGGCGCATGTCACCTCCGTAGGGGGGTGTGACCGCATGGTCTACGCGGCGACAACGCCTCGACTATCTGGCATCATGCTGGAAAAGCTGATTCCAGCGGCCATTGCGATGTAGAGTTGCCAGGGCCAGAAAGGCTTCATCCCCCGCCAAGGTCCAGAACTGTCCCGTCAGTTTGAATCGGCGCTGGTACTGGGAACAGGTGGACTCAATCGCGCCGGAGCCTACGGGTTGCCCAAGGGCTTTACCAGTTTTGTAATCCATCCGGTCCTTGTGTTCCTCGAAATACGCCAATTCGCTACCAATGGCGGCGCGCTCCTTCTTCGAGAACTGCTGGATGTTGGTGGCCAACTCTTCGAGGCTCTGGATCACGTCCAACGCGCCCGCTTTGCGCTTTTCCAACCACTGGAGGTAGGGGCGGACCCAGGCGTGCGCTTCCGGCGTGCCTTTCCCGTAGAGTGCTCCGGCCAGATTCCAGAGGTGTTCCTGAACATGATGCAGATCCACTCGTTGCTTGGCGTCTTTGAACCGATCCGCCGCCAGATTCCAGATCCAGATCGCACCGTCGGCGAGAATCAGCACGGTTTCGGCCGCGAGAAATCCGCGTTGCAGCGCTTCGGCATACAGTTGGCGCTGAAAACTGTCGAGGCCGCGACGGGTCGCAATATAGCCGCGGTCCGCAATCAGCGGTCGACCCGCAGCGGTTGTGCCGCGCTGGTCCAACCGAAACACCGTCCCCGTATAGACCCAATGCCAGCGGCCGCTCTCTGCGCCCGCCTTCAGTCGGGCTTGCGTCTGGCCCCAGTGATCACGTTCCCGGATGTTCCAAGCGTCGATTTCGATCACCAGGGTCGTGTGCTTCGGCAGGGTTGGCGCTCTAGCCGCGAGGGCCGCAACGCCCGTGAGGGTCTGCGTCAGTTGTTCGTCCGCATCCCGGATCTTTAGCGTCCGTTCGCCCTGCCGGCGGGCTTCCCGATGGAGAGTCGCGGCGCCCATTTGGATGCCCGTCAGCCGCCGGACATCGTCGGCGGCCAACCCGGCGGGGGCGCGTAACACCGTCAGAGCGCAGATCTCTTGGACCCGCGGCGAAGCCGGGGCCCGGTCGTGCAGGCCGAGCGTGACATCCGCCGGAGCAAAATGCTCCTGGCACCGGGTACAGCACCCATAACTCCGGACCAACCGGACCGCGCCAAAAGACGAAGTCACGGTACGCCGGTGCTGATGATCGACGACATTCAATGCGCGCTGGCACGTCGGACAGTCCAACGCGACGCGGCTGGCGACGGTCTGGGTGAGTCGCTCCAGAACCTGGCGGCGCACTTCCCGACTCTGCCGCTCGATCGCCTGCTCCAGGTCGCCCATGGTGGGCGCAGCCGCCAAGGTGGCTGTCACCTTGGCGTACAGCCAATCCGCTACCTCTGCTTCATTCATCCGGGGCCTCACTTTCTGGGTTGACAAAACGGCTATGCTATATATCATAGCCATAATGAACCCTAATCCATCGATCCACCGGTTGGAAAGAAAAATCGCAACACTCCAACAGAAATTGCTGGCACTGGGACCGTTGCATCCCGGGAGTGTTTCGCGCCAATATCAGGTGTGCGGCAACCCAGCCTGCCGATGTCTGCGCCTCAAGCAACCACAAAAGCACGGACCCTATTACAAACTGGCCTATGTGCATCGCGGCCAGCCGGTCTGCAGATTCGTTCGCGCCGCCTGTGTCGCGGAGCTGAAGCCCCGCCTCGCCGCCTACAAGAGGTTCCGATCCCTCCTGGATCAATGGATCGAACTATCGATCGAGCGGGGCAGGATCGAGTTCTTCGCGCCAGCCGCCAAAGGCCAAGCCCGTCGGTCCAAATAATCAAAGTCAACGATCCCAGCAAGGGGAGCTGGAAAAACCCCTACGGAAGTGAAATGCGCCCTTCGGGCGGGCGCTCCAGCGGTCCCCGTCCACGTTGCTGAACAACGCCAGTTTGCCGGGCACCAGCACGGTGGCAGTGTCGGACACCTTCTTCTCCCATCCCGCGACATGATCGAAGACAAGTTTTGAGACGTTGGTGTTGTTGCAGACCACGATGAAGACGGGCGGTGTCAGGTCTTTGGCGCGGGCTTCGGCATTCTGCTGCCACTGTTTGAAGTATTTTTCGTAATTGGTGTAGAGACTTTGGAGCGCGCCCTCTAATTCAACAGGGAGAGTCGGCTCGCCGGTCAGGCCATCCGTGCCCCGACCTTTTTTCGGCAAGTCTTCGCGGATGCGCAACCAGAGATCGCGGTATGTCGGTTGCTCGCCGGTCATCGAGTCATCGGCGACCGGCACGCGCGGTACTTTGACAATGCCGGATTCGATCGCATCAATCAGCGAGAAGTCGGAAACGACCCAGCGGAACAGTGTGCCTTCGGGGTAGCCGGAGCCGCGCAGGAAAAACGGCGTGGCGGAAAGGTCATAGGTGATTTTGACGCCCAGCTTGGCTTTGACGGCTTCAAGACCTGAAATCCAAATGCGCGCTTCTTCGTCGCGTTTTTCGGCTTCCTTGCGGTCGTCCCCTTTCAATTCTTCATCCTCGCCGTCGGGCTTGCGCCGGTAACAGTGATGCGCCTCGTCATTGATCACGATGATGTTCTTCTTGTTGCCAAGCTCCCGGCAAACCCGGCGCACCATCTGGTCGGGCGTCTCAGTAAAGGGATCGGTGTCACCTTGTTTGAGAATGCTTTTCGTGATCTTACCGGCAGCGGTGTGGACCCGTGGTTTGAAAGCGTGAAAGTTGGTGATGAGAATCTTGGCTTTGCCCAGGTCTTGGTCGGCCGGCACGATGTCATGCTGCCGGTAGTAATTCTGCGGATCGCTTGGCATCAACACCCGCAAGCGGTCCCGAATCGTAATGCCTGGCGTGACGATCAGAAACGTATCAGAGAAGCGGGCATCTTGTGGGTTGGCAAGTTTGTTCAGCGTGTGCCAGGCGATCAGCATGGCCATGACGACGGTCTTGCCGCTGCCGGTGGCCATCTTGAAGGCAATGCGAAACAGCAGCGGATTGGAGTCCTCGTTGGCCTGCCGCAAATCGTTTTCAATCCAAGCATCGCCATACTTCGAGGCAACTTCGGTAATGTAAATGACGGTTTCGATGGCTTCGATCTGGCAAAAGAATAGGCGCCGGCCACGGTCGGACCGCTTCCAGTAATCGAGCAACTGCGCGGTCGTTTTCGTGATGCCAACGTAACCGCCCTGCCGCCAAGTCGCGACGCGCTCGCGAATCTTGTTGATGAGCTTGTTTTCTTCGATCCGGTCGGCCGTCCACTCCGTCTCGAACGCCATCTGTTTCGGATTCTTCTTTTTCGCTCGGGGAATCGGAATGAAATACGAACTAACGCGACGACCGTCGCTGATTTCGTCGGTGATGCCTTGCTCCGTGAATCGAAAATGCCGTTTGGGTTCAACAAACGGCGAATTGATGACCGGATTTTCAATCACGACTTGTGGCATTTGAGTGGCGCCAGATTACCAAGCGGGAAGCGGGGTAGCAAGCCGCGAGGATTTTGGTGTATGAAATTCGAGAAGACTTGCCGCGTTGTGTCCAAAACAACCGCCCCGCCGTCGATACGTTTTTCAATCAAAGGGCGTCAAATCAATCGAAGCCGAGGCCACACGCCCAAAGTTCGCACCGCCCTGCCAAAGCTTCGGCCCGGCAAGATCATGGTGATTTCGAAGGAAGAGTTCTGCTGACAACCGATGACCGCCTGTTGCACATCGCTCGCCGGCATGCGAATTTGTTGCGCACGAAGATTGCCAATCCGCTCGTTTGGGTGCAAGATATGCAGGAAGGACAGCCCTGATGACAATGACATTTGAACAAGTACGAACAAAGGGTCTACAGGCGTTGGCCGATGAACTCGGCCCCGTCGGCATGGTGCGCTTTCTGCAACAAACCGAGACAGGTCGCGGCGATTACTCCCACGAGCGTCATGCCCGCATTCGCAAGCAAGGCGTTGCTGCTTTGGTCCGGCGGTTAGAAGCCCGACGAAACAAGTAGCGCAGCCAATCCGGTGCCCCACCAATCGGAAGGGTCAACTCCGCACACTTGACGGAAAGGCTGGGGCCCGGTTTCATCCGCAATCGGCGCGCCCGGAAAATCAGCCTTCGGGATTCATCCTTCCGCTCACCCCCTCGGCGCGAGCGTAATTCGGGTGCCAAAAGCAATTTTAGTTCGGCGGCGGTTCCGGCAGGCCGGGCCGGACGCGATAATGGCCTGCGGGTGAATCTTTTCCTGGATGTAAATCGGTACCGCGGGCACTTCGAGCGGCTGCCGGTCCTGCTCGTCCTTGCCCTTCCAGACCAGTTGGGGGTCAAGGGACGGGTCGCGGGGATACAGGATGGTCTTCGGCTGCTTTTCGTCCTCTTCGACGAACCCGCGCAGTTCCTTGGTGGGAATGTTGGTGCGCTTGTCCTTGTGCTTGACGGCAACGACGGGGATGGGGTTGGAAGGTTTTTTAGGCATGACGGGTATGTTTTTCGATTCGCAGCTTTTCGCTCAACGCCTGCCCTTTTTTTGTCAGACGGTACATCTGGCGACTGCTTTTGGGTTTGTCGGGAATCGTCATTTCGATGCACTTCGCTTCGAGTGCTGGAATTAAGTATGCCTGCCGGAAGTTTTCCTCGTGACGTAATCCAAGTGCTTTCTGGATGGTTGTGCGTTTCATTTCACCGTGAAACACTATGACCACTCGTTCAACTTCGTTGGTGACTTTACCGGCACGCTTACTGGCACGTTTGCCGGTCACTTCCCCGGTCACTTCCCCGGTCACTTCCCCGGTCACTTCCCCGGTCACTTCCCCGGTCACTTCCCCGGTCACTTCCCCGGCAACTTGCACGCCCTTGCGTCGAATCGTACCGACAAATCCATCGGTAAGCGTAAATTCTGGCTCCGGTAAGCCTGCCTCCCGGCAGCGGCGGATCATATCGCCTGTGCCGGTCCCCATGCGCTCGATGTATTTTGCCAGATAAAGTGACTCGGCTAACCGATTTAATTGCCGGGCGGAACCGGCACGGACAGATTGCGGCAGATGGAACGTGCCAAAAACTTTTTGATTTCGTTGTGACGGGGGATGGATTCCTTGCGTCCGGTTTGCGGGTTGCTCCAGATGGAATGGCTGCCACCTTCGCGAACGGGCACGCAGCCATGTTCCTGAAGATGGTCGAGCAAGGCCCGCCGTTTCATGCCAGCAACAGTTCCGCCGTCTCTGCCTGGGGATCAAGCCGGAAAGCTTCTTCGCGCCCGGTGTCCAACAGGAGTTGAATGGCTTCCTTGAGGTTGGCCAGACATTCCTCCCTGGTCTCGCCCTGACCATTCGCGCCGGGAACTTCCAAACACGTCGCCCAAAAACCGCCTTCGCCAGGCTCACCATGATGAACGATCGCTGTGAATGTTTTCATGCAACTATTTATAATCCATCTTGCCGCGGAATAAAAATGGTTTTAATTCACCCGACTCGGAAAGGTCAACTCCGGACACTGGACGGAAAGGCGGGTGCCCGGTTTCATCCGCAATCAGCGCGCCCAGAAAATCAGCCTTCATCCTTCTGAATTCATCCTTCCGCCCCTCTGCGCAAGCATGAACCGGGTGCCAAAAGTAATTTCTTATCAGTGTGCGCTCTTGCAAGTTCGCGGCAATGCCCGTATCTTTTCGCCATGTCCACAACCGTTGAAGCCATCTACGAACACGGCACGCTGGTGCTGCCTAAGCCGCTGCCGTTACCGGAAAAGTCGCACGTCCGTGTCACCATCGAAGACGCCGACGCCGAGCGCGACGAATGGCTGAAACATTCCGCCGCCGCCCTCCTGAAAACGTGGGACAATCCGGCCGACGACATCTTCAATGAACTGCTCGCGCAATGATGTTGTCCTGCTGCCGATTCCCTAACTCGCGACAGTGGAAAGCCGCCTCGTGGTAAAGAAAGTGGGGGTATTGTCAGTATTGGATCAGCAACGTTTGAACGCCCGTTTACGCGTCTGGCTCCAGTTATAGCGCGCCGTGCTGGATTTCCACACCGTAAATAAATCTTACCCGTGGATTTGGGGCACCACCGGCGCGTAGGCACTAATTCCGATAAACGTCCTTCCGATGTCTGACCCGCTGAACCTCGACAAGTTTCCACTCACGAAACACGTTGTACACCACCCGATAGTCACCTAACCGAATTCGGTAGCTGTTCTCAGCACCGGCAAGCTTCTCCGCGCCATGGGGAAATGGATTCGCGCTGAGCAAGGCAACTTCCGCCACCACCCGCGTCGCGACACTCGCCGGCAGCTTGTGTAAATCCTTCTTGGTGGATTTCTTCCACTCAACGCGAAAGGATGCCATCGCGTTTCAACTCCGCCTTGAACTTGTCGTGGGGAATCGTCGGCTCGTCGCGCCGGTCCGCGATGACCGCCAAGTCGTCCAAATCCTCCATGAGCTTTTCGTAGTCGGCAATCGGCATCACCACTGCGGTTTTCTTGCCTTGCTGATTTGTGATGTATTGCATGCTCGTTGTCATGCCGATAATCTCGTCGAAAATACCAGCAATGTCGAGTCCGCAAGTCGGTGCCCTCAAACCGCCGAACCGGCACCTCTGCCGTCACGCATGCGCCACCGGCGTCTTGCGTTCGGATTGCTTTCCCGCCATACTGCCCCCCATCATTCATGGATTTGACCTATGCAGAACTTTCTTCGTCCGGGCCGGCGGCGGAGACATGTTGATTAACTTTCGGGCACGGAGAACGACAAAGCTGCGACAAGTCGCAGCACTCCATAACACGAAAAGATGAACCGGTATCTGGCAAAACTCAGACGCATGGATTGGGTGCTGACCCTGGCGATGGTGTTGTTGGCCATCGGAAGCGTGGCGTTCATTTACAGCGCGTCGTACCGGGAACCAGTCCAAACAATGCCGCATTTTTACCGGTGGCAGATCGGCTGGTTCGCGATCGGGGCGCTGTTGTATACTGTTGCGGCCGTGATTGATTACCGGGTAATTTGCCAGTGGGCAACGGTCTGGTATGCACTCGCGGTGGGGTTGTTACTGCTGGTGCTTGTTGCCGGCGCGAAGGTGTATGGCGCGCGCCGGTGGCTCGGCTGGTCCGGATTCGGGATTCAACCCTCGGAAGTTGCAAAGCTGGCAGTTTTAATCGCGATAGCGTATTATCTCTTTCATCAGTCGACGGCCATGACGCGCACGTGGGCGACCATCGGCGGAGTGCTGGGGATTGGCGTGGTTCCGCTGCTGTTGATTTTCGCCCAGCCGGATTTGGGGTCGGCCGTGATTTTGACGTTGGTGGCGTTGGTGATGTTGTTCGTCGCGGGTGTGCGCGTGAAACACCTGCTGCTGTTGGCGTTGGCCGGATTACTGGCATTGCCGGTGGTCTGGCTGCGGATGCGGGAGTATCAGAAGGCGCGCTTGACAGTGTTTTTGGATCCGGACCGGGATCCACTGGGCGCGGGTTGGAATTTGAATCAATCGTTGATCGCCGTCGGTTCCGGCGGATTGACTGGGAAAGGTTATTTGCAGGGAACGCAGAATTTGTTGGGGTATTTGCCACGCACGGTGACGCCAAACGATTTTCTCTTCAGCGTAATTGCCGAGGAGAAAGGGTTTGCCGGCAGCGTGTGCGTGATCGGGTTGTTTGCCGTGGTTTTGTTTCGTGGCCTGCGGATCGCCGCGGAGGCGCGCGACCGCTTGGGAATGCTGCTGGCAACGGGCATCGTTGCCCTGCTGTTTTTCCATGTCTTCGTCAACATCGGCATGACGATCGGCTTGTTGCCGGTCAAGGGACTGCCGTTACCATTATTGAGCTACGGGGGATCGTTCGTGCTGGCCACCATGACGGCCCTCGGGCTCTTACAAAATGTGTGGATACACAGAAAGAGTTACTAATCGTGGAAGTCATCAAACAAATCGTTCGAAAAACAGAGGAGCTGCTGGCGCGCCGCTCCCGGAAATTCAACAAAGAAATCATCGTCAACGCCGAGGCTCTCGAAAATCGCGTCGCCATCATGGAGAACGGCCAGCTCGAAGAGTTCACCATCGAGCGCACAACAGAAAAACAGATCGTCGCCAGCATCTTCAAGGGCAAGATCAAAAATCTGGAGCCCGGACTGAAAGCCGCGTTCGTCGACATTGGCTTCGAAAAGAATGCGTTCCTGCACTACTGGGATATCATCCCCGAGGCGCTCGACCAGCGCATTGACCTCATTGAAACCCCCGGACAGGACAAGTCGAAACAAAAGCGGATCACGCAAAACGACATCCCGCGACTCTACCCGGCTGGCACCGAGATCGTCGTCCAGGTCGTCAAAGGCCCCATCGGCACCAAAGGGCCCCGCATTACCACCAACATCAGCATCCCCGGCCGCTACCTGGTCCTGATGCCGTACAATGCCGCGCGCGGCATCTCGCGCAAAATCGACAACGACAAGGAACGCCGCCGCCTGAAAGACATTGTCGCCCACTTGAAATTACCGGAAGGGATGGGCGTCATCGTCCGCACCGTGGGCGAAGACCAAAAGAAGCGGTACTTCATCCGCGACCTCGAAATTCTGCTGCAAACCTGGCGCGAAGTGGAAAAGAAAATCAAGGAAGGCCCGCTCCCCTCCTGCGTCTTCCAGGAACCCAGCCTGATCGAGCGGACCGTGCGCGACTTCCTTACCGAGGAAATTGACCGCATCCTGGTGGACAGTGAACCCGCCTACGAAAAAATCCGCGACATGATCGGCCAGATCAGCCGGCTCTCGCGCGGCCGGGTCCAGCTCTACACCGAGCCGACCCCGATCTTCACCCGTTTCAATGTCGAAAAACAAATTGAGAATGCTTTCCGCCGTCAGGTCTGGCTGAAGAGTGGCGGGTATATCTGTATCGACGAGACCGAAGCGCTCATCTCCATCGACGTCAATACGGGTCGGCACAAGTCGCAAAAAGATTTGGAAACCACCATCGTCCAAACCAACCTTGAAGCCGCTGAAGAAATTTGCCGGCAGATGCGCCTGCGGAATATTGGCGGCCTGCTCGTCATCGACTTCATCGACATGCGCAGCCGCGGCGACCAACAAAAGGTGCTCAACCGGGTCCGTGACGGCGTCAAACGTGACAAAGCCAAGACCCGGATCCTGCCCATCTCCCAGCTCGGCCTGATGGAAATGACCCGGCAACGCCACAGCGAAAGCATGACCAGCGCCGTCTATGAAGATTGCCCGTATTGCAAAGGCAAGGGCATGGTCAAGAGCGCGCTGTCGATGTCCGTGGAAATTCAGCGCAAAATCAGTGAAGTGCTGCGGCGGCTCAAGGAACAGGGTCAGAAAGACCAGCCCCATATCCGCATCTATGTCCACCCCGAAGTGCTCAACCGGCTGCGCACCGAGGACGAAGCGCTGTTGCTGGAACTGGAAAAGAAACTCGCCGGCAAACTCAGTTTCCGCGCTGACCCAGCCCTGCATTTCGAACAATTTAAAGTGACGGACGCCATTTCCGGCGCTGATCTCGGCTAAACAACAGTTCAATCGTTAACGTCGCTGGCCCAGCGGACCAGCCCGGCCCGGCGCAGCCTTTGGCTGATCCGGGTGGGGATTGGTGTGTCACTGCGCCGTTCCGGTGAATCGGGGTGTGCCAACAGCGGCAGCCTGCACGCACGGAATGGTTGGTCCTGCGTAAGCGCGTGTTTGTACATTCATCTTCCGAGGTCTTGTGCGTGAATAGTGGAACGGGCGTCTCGCCCGTTTGTTAGTAGGACAGGCGTCTCGCCTGTCTATTATTCAATCTGACAGGCAAGATGCCTGTCCCACTATCCGGCAAACGGCGCGAAACCCAGAAGGCATTCGCGTCCTACAATTGCCGGTGTAGGGCTGGCAAGCCCAACGGGCTGCCAGCCGAAATCTCCAACTTTCAAATCACAGCGGCTGGACCGCCAGCTTTACGCCTTCGGCCGCTTCTGGCGGTCCAGCAGCCACGCCACCCAAATCGTCACCTCAAAGAGTGCAATCAGCGGCAGCGCCATCAGCACCATCGATAATGGATCCGGCGGCGCGACAACCGCGGCAATGACAACCGCAATCGCCACACAAACTTTTCGGCCTTTCCGGACCGTGGTCGCGCTGACAACGCCCAGTTGGACCAGGACCAACACCAGCAAGGGCACTTCAAAAGTCAGCCCCATCGCCAGCATGAACTGGGTGACAAATTCAATGTAGCTCCCCACCGTCCAATGCGGTTCGATTTTCATCCATTCACTGTATTGAATGAAGGCCTTCAGCGTCTGGGGAATGATCCAAAAAAAACACAGCGCCACGCCGCTTAAAAACAGCAGTGCGCCAAAAAAACAGATCGGGAAGAGCAGCTTTTTTTCACGCGGCTTCAGCGCCGGCAAGACAAACTGCGCAATGAAGTATACCAACACCGGCATCGTCAATACCAAGCCGCCGTAGAATGCCATTTTCATGGCCAGCACAAAGGAGTCGGTGACATTGAGGCTCTGCAGAAAGCGCTCCGGCTTGTCAACGACCCGGTAGAGCGGTTGTTCTAGGAAAAACAGGAGCCGGTTGGCAAAAACCAGGCAAATATTAAAACCGACAAACAGGGCGGCCAGCGTCTTGAACAGCATGGCCCGCAGATCTTCGAGGTGTTCGCCAAACGACTTGACCTCGGCCTCATCCACAGGCAGCGGTTTCCGGAACCAGGACAGCACAGCAGAAATGGGTGCGGCCACTCAGGCCGGTTTTTGCGTGTCGTTCTTGACAGCGGGCGGCTGGATTTGATCCACCGGCTTCGACTGCGGCGCCTCATCATGCAGATCCCGCTGCGCCTTCTTGAATTCCTTCATCGCCTCGCCCATCCCGCGAGCCAATTCCGGCAACTTCTTCCCGCCGAATAGCAGGAGAATAATGATTAACGCCAGAACGACGTGCCATTCACTGAGTGTCGCAAGTGCCATAAATGCTTCCTTCTTACCTATTCACGCTACATTGGCACGCCGGCTTTGTCAACGCCGTCGCGGGAAGCCTATTGCCCCGCAACGACAAATTCGCAACGGCGGTTGCGGGACCAGGCGGTGTCGTCATGAGACGGTTCCACCGGGCGATCCTTGCCAAAGCTGACGGTTGTCATCCGCTCCCCGGCAATTCCAAGCGAGACCAGAGTTTCGCGGGCCGATTGGGCGCGTTTTTCACCAAGGGCGCGATTGTATTCGGCTGTGCCCCGCTCATCGGTGTGACCTTCGATGACCAACTTCTTGCTATTGCCTTTCAACGCTGCCGCAACGGCTTCCAATTTGCTGTGCTCGCTGGGCTTGATCTTCGCGCTGTCGTAATCAAAATAGACGGTCTGCGCTGCGAATTGGGCACGATCCATATTGCCACCTTCGGGGCGGCTGCCGTTATTCCCGAGATCTGAACCGTTCGCTCCTCCACCACCAAGCGGTGTGGGCTGCGTCGTACCGGGTTGATTGGTCTTTTTCGGACCGAATGTCCGATGCCACCAACTGCACCCGGTCAAACTAAAACTGGTGATGATTGTCAGAACTACAACTTGTGCTACGAATCGACTGCGCATATCAAACTTCCTCCTAAAAATACGTTTATGTTGCGTCAGCGCCGCGGTCCCCACGCCGGCTCTGACGATTCCCCGTCTACGGCGAACAGTTCTAACTGTTCATTTGTCCGCACGTCAAGCAGATACAATCGCGACCGGTACCCGCGCAGCTTCCCAAACACCAAATGATGGCCATCGGGCGCCCACGTTGGGTCTGTGCAATCGCCATCCGCCGCCTTGGGTGTCACCGCGCCGGTACCTTCCTCAAACACGCCCACTTGGAACTGTCCGCCCACCCGCGATGTAACGGCCAACGTTGGCTTCACATCCGCACCGGCCGGCGGGCGCGACCAGGCCGGCTCCGTGTTGTACGAGGGCGACCGGGTCAACCGCGTGGGCTCGCCACCCGACCGGCTGATCGTGTAAATCTGCGGCGAACCCCGGTCATCACTGACGTAGGTTATCGACTGGCCGTCCGGCGACCAGGTCGGCGACGACTCGGCGCCTTTTGTATGCGTCAACCGTTGCAACCCGCCGCCGCCGGCATTCATTGTATACAATTCAGGGTTGCCGTCCTTGCTCAACGTCAGGGCAATGGTTTGTCCGTCAGGCGAATAATCCGCACCGGAATTCACGCCTGAAAAATTCGCCACCACCCGCCGCTGATTCGTGATCAGGTCCACTTCCAACACGTCGGGGAAGCCTTTCCAGTAGCTGGTATACAAAATCTTCCGGCCATCCGGCGACCAGCGGGGATGCCCGCTGATTTGCCCATCGTGCGTCAGAACGTGAGCGTTGTATCCGTCGTAATCCATCACCGCCAATTCCTTCACGCCACGCTTGGGCGAGTAGATGAACGCAATTTTCGTCTGTGCAATCCCGCGCTGCCCCGTCACTGCCTGGACAATGTCATCGGCAATCATATGTGCGGTCGTCCGCGGATTACTAGCGGCCGGATACGCGCGGGCGAGGACGGAGCTCTTCGCTGCGCCCTGGGTCAGATAACATTTCACCCCGGCCGCGTCGGCACTGCCCTGCACGGAATACTCGGCGGACTCGCCAGCCGGCCGGATGTCAAACGAGCCGGACAGCCGCAGATCGTTCTTCAAGACATCCGACACATTCGCCCCACCGGCAAAGCTGGTGATCACGATGGATTTCTTGACGAAGTTTTTACTGACGTTCACCACCTGGGCCTGGCCAATGGTTGCCAGTAAACAGATTGACAAGAATGTCAGCAATCTGCGGCGGTTGAAGCCGGTAGGGCGGGCTGTCCCAGCCCGCCGTGTGATGGTTGCGCGATGCGGCGCGGTGGGACACCGCGCCATACCGTAATCAGCCTTACATTGAGCGTTCATAGAAATTTTCATATTATCCTTCCACGCTGAAATTCACGGGGATGACGGCGTATTCGCCGTGCACGAGAATGGCCGGCGGCGGCTCGAGCCGCGGCACTTTGCGCACCGCTGCCAACACCGATTCGTCCATCAGTTTATTACCGGAACCAATTTTCACCGATGCCTCGGCGATCGAACCATCGCGCGCGATCCGGAGATGGATCGTCGTAATCAGCCGTTTGTCCAGAGCGCTCCCGGGCTGCTCCCAGGCATCATACAAAACATCGTGAACGTGCTGGAGGTAGCGCGCGTTGGGCGTGCCCTGGCCGATCCCGCCCACTTCGCCCTCTGCCAAGCCGTTCGGCGAACCGATCTTTCCGCTCTTGCTGGTCCCGCCACCGGCGGCCCGGCCATCGCCGTACGGCGTGCCGTTTGCCGAGGAACCCAGCGCCTTCGCAAAGCGGTTGCGGATTTCTTCCGCACTGGAACCTTTGCCCGAACCGGTCCCGGCCGTGGCTTTCGCGGTTTTCGCCGGCGTTACCGCGGTTGTTGTCGCCGGTTTTTTGCCGGACGCAGTGGTCGCCGGCTTGCTTTCCGCCGCCGGTTTCTTGGACGCATTTTTCTTCGGCACCGCGATTTCATCCGGAGCCGGTTTCGGCTGCGGAACTGCTTTGGCAGCCGGCGCGACCGCTTCGTCTTCGGGCGAATTTTGGGCTGCAGCAGGCTCCGACGCGGCCACGGCGGGGGCTTGGGCTGCCGGGGCTGGGCCGGGCGGTTCGGGGGCTTTGTACAATCCCCGGCCGGGGCCGTCCCCTGCGGGTAATTCCCCGAGAATATCTGCCTGAATAATTTCACCATTCGGCTGGGCCAGGCCGACATCCGAAAGGAAATGTTCCCAGGCAACAAGCCCGCCGATTACGCCAGCATGCAGGGTTAGCGCAAGAATGAAATTCCGCCGGTACCGTAGGTCGGGGGCATTCATTACCGGCCTGTCTTCGGCGCGTTTTCTTCCTGCGTCATCAAGGCGATCCGGGTGATTTTAGCGGCATGCAGTTGTTTCAGAACATCCATCACCCTGCCGTAATTGTCGGCTGCGTCTGCCTTGACCAGAATCGTCACAGGCGGATTGTGGTTGGCCAGCGGCTGGAGATCGCGTTTCAAATCCGCGATGCTTTTGCGCACATCGTTGAGGTAAATATTGCCGGCTTTATCGATGGACAACGTCCGGGTCTGTTCGCGCTTGATGGTATTGGTCGTGCCCGTCGGCAGGTTGATGTTCATGCCGTATTCGACGACCGGGAAGAAAATTACCACGGCAATGAATAGCTGGAGCAGCAAGTCCACCAACGGCAGCACGTTGATCTCTTTGATCTCGTGCAAATGCCCGTAGTGCCGCGTGCGGCTGACAGTCCGGTTCATGGCTTACGTCGTGTAATTGTGTTCAACGGCGGAGAGGAATTCGTCCGCAAAATTTTCGAGCTCCATCGTCTGATGGCGAATGCGCTGGGCGACCCAGTTGTAGCCGAACAACGACGGGATGGCCACGAGCAAGCCGACGACGGTTGCCAGCAGCGCCGCGGAAATGCCCGGCGCCACGGCGCCGAGGCGGACCGTGCCATAAATACCCATTTGAGCAAACACGCTCATCACGCCCCAGGCACTGCCGAGCAACCCGAGGAAGGGCCCCCCCTGGACGGCCGTGGACAGCCAGCTCACGTGTTGTTCGAGCTGCAGCACCTCGGTATCAATGGCGCGCCCCAGCACATTGCGGAGCGTGTCGAGGTTGACAACGCCGGTGGTCGCAACGGCCGTCTCGGCCTCACTGGCCAACAGGGTCGCGCTGGCGCCAGCGGTTTTAAAGCTGCCGTTCGATTGTTTGGCACCGTTGTTAAAGCGCGAAGAAACTTCTTCCGCACCCAGCCGGTAAATATTGTAAAGCGGGCAGTCCGTTAGTTCGTAATTATTGATGTAAAGATGCAGGGGATCGCGTTCGCGACGAAATTGAACCAGAAAGGCACCACCAGTTTTACGGGCACGCCGAAACTGTTGCCATTTGGAGAGCATCAGCGTCCACGTCAACGCGGAGCCGACACACAACAATACAACAATGACTTTACCCTGCAAATCGGCTTGCTGAAAAGCCCATAGCAGTCCTGTCGCCATCACTAAATTCATTTCACTTCCTCCTTGGTACAGGCCGTGGGGAACGACCTACGCTGGTTATACAACTTTTCCCTGTGGGGTCAAAGTTTTTTTAGCCGTTCCGGACCGCGTGTGGGCAGATCTGGAGGGCGAGGCTCCCGCCGAGCCGTCCGCGGATCGCACTGCCGCCGCAGCTCAGCAGGAGCTCCGACAGGAGTCGCGAGTCCTTCTCGGACCTCGCCCTCCACCGGAAAACCTAAGAGCAGTGTTTTTTAAAATTCGCGGCGTTCGGCTGGCAGCCTAACCCGGCATGCCAGCCCTACAACCGACTCCGGAAAAATTGTAGGGCGCGAACGCCCGCAGGGCTTCGCGCCGCATGTCCCAAAGATATCAAAACAGCTCCAAGTGAATACCACCCCCGATCCCGCGGATGGCAATGGGAGCCGCTCTGGCACCCGAAAAACCTCACCGTGCAAACTGCCGGAGCCGGGGAACCACCCGTTCCAGCGCTGCCAAAATTGTCTCCACATCCCCCGCTGACGAGTTTTTGCCAAAACTAAACCGCACGGCCGCCCGCGCCAGCTCGCACGATAACCCCATCGCCGTGAGCACATGCGACGGTTCCAGCGAACCGACTGCGCAAGCCGACCCGCTCGACACCGCCACCCCTTCCAAATCCAAGCCGAGCAACAACCCGCTGGTCTCGCAGCCGACAAAACTGAAATTTACTGTATTGCCAACTCGCAATTTGGCGTGACCGTTGCGGGACGCGCCGGTAATCCGCGCGGCAATCCCGCTCGCCAGCCGTTCCGTCAGATCAAACAAGCCGACCCTCGGCAGCTCCATCGCCCGCGCCAAGCCGACGATGCCAGCAACATTTTCAGTGCCCGCCCGCCGCTCATTTTCGTGGCTGCCGCCGTACAATAACTGATCGAGTTTCACACCGCGACGGATGTAGAGCAGGCCGGCGCCTTTCGGACCGTAAAATTTGTGCGCACTGAGACTGAGCAAGTCCACTCCCCAGTCGTTCACATTCACCGGCTGTTTGCCGTACGATTGAACGGCGTCAGTGTGAAACGGCACACCCCGCTCCCGGCAAATGGCGGCGAGTTCCGGAATCGGCTGGAGTGTGCCGGTCTCGTTGTTGGCGGACATGATGGAGACCAGCACAGTCTCCGCCCGGAGCGCGCGCTGCAGATCGGCGGGATCCACCCGGCATTCCCGGTCCACCGGTAAATAGGTAACTTCGCAGTCGGCCCGGTGCCGGCCGGCATGCAAGATGGCGTGGTGTTCGATCGCGCTGGTGATGATGTGGCCGGGACGCACGCCAAAAATTACGGTGTTGTCAGATTCGGTGCCCCCGCCGGTAAAGACGATCTCACTTTCCTGCGCGCCCAGTTGCCGGGCGACCCGGACCCGGGCATCGTCAATGGCGGCCCGGGCATCCCGACCGAAGAAATGCGCACTGCTGGCATTGCCAAATTTTCCCTGGAGATACGGCAGCACCGCCTCCAGCACGGCCGGAGCGAGCGGCGTGGTGGCGTTGTAGTCGGCGTAAATCCGGTTCATTGGCCAGTCGCGTGGCCGACCATTTTATCGCGGTCTTTGGCGGCGTGCTTCATTTTGGTCTGGCCGCCTTCATGGTACACGACCGTTCCGGGCGGAACGGATTCAAGGAGCCAGACATTACCGCCAAGAATCGAGCCGCGGCCGATCGTCACATCGCCGAGAATGGTTGCCCCGGCATAAATCGTCACGTCATCCTCAATGTTCGGATGTCGCTTGGTCCCTTTGACAACCCGGCCCTGGGCATCCTTCGGGAAGCTTTTTGCGCCGAGCGTGACCCCCTGATAAATTTTGACACGCTGACCGATGACACTCGTTTCGCCAACCACGACACCGGTGCCGTGGTCGATGAAGAAATACGGCCCAATTTGCGCGCCGGGATGGATATCAATGCCGGTTTTGTTATGCGCCCACTCGGTCATGATACGGGGAATCAATGCGACGTAGCGCCGGTAAAGTTGATGGGCCATCCGCTGCACGGCAATCGCTTCGATCCCGGGATAAGCGAGAATGATTTCTTCGTTGCTGATCGCGGCCGGGTCGCCTTCGTAGGCGGCCGTCACATCGGTCTGCAATGTGGCCCGCACCTGCGGAAGCTCCGCGAGGAATTCGTGGGTAATGCGTTCGGCGGTGCCCGCCAGATCCGCCGCATTGCAATTTTCGCACGGCCGATACACCAGACTCTTGCGCAATTCGCGGAGCAGTCCTTGGCGGATGGTTTCCACCAACTCGGTGGTAAATGCAACCACCTGATTGGAATGGATTTCGTCGTCGTAAAACCCGGGGAACACCAGCCGCAACAAATTGCGCGTGATCTCCACCACCGCCTCGCGGGACGGGAGATTCGCCTGGTCGATGTGATTGATTCCGCCATGCTGCTGGAATGATTCGACCAATTTCTTCACAATGTCTGACGGTGGCTTGCCCATATCACTCGCAAGTTACCCGAATGCCCTGCAATTTCACGCAAATAATTTACCGGGTTCGTCGGCGAGACGCCTGTCCGACTGTCAACCGCAACCTCTTTCCGGAAAATAGTGGAACGGGCGTCCCGCCCGTTTGCCGGATCGTGGGACAGGCATCTTGCCTGTCAGATTGAATAATAGACAGGCGAGACGCCTGTTCTACCATCAGCCAACCTTGACCGGTCGCCACATATGTGTCACGGTGTGTCACATGAAGACCGTGTCGATTCGTGAATTGCACGCGAAGACGGGCGATTACGTCCGCCAGGTTGCCGAGGTGGGAGCCATCTATGTTACCGACCGCGGCAAGACCATTGCGAAGATTGTGCCGGAGGAGCCGTCGCCTGAAGTGCCCTATTTTGCCCGCCGCAAGCTCACCCCGGCTTTCCGTAAACTCATGGAAAGCGGCAAACTGCGCGGTGGCACGGACAGCACACAAATTATTTCCGAAGACCGCGACCGTCCGATTGAATGATCTATTTTGATTCCAACTACCTCGCGCGGCTCTATCTTGATGATCCCGGTTGGCAGACGGTGCGCACGTTGGCAACTCGCGCGCCATTGGCCTGTTGCCGGCACGGACAGGCGGAAGTCATCACGGCGTTGCACCGCAAGTTGCGGGAAGGGATCTTCACACCAATTCAGTATCGGCAGGTCTTGGAACAATTTGCTCTGGATTGTGACGGGAACGCCTACAACTGGCTGCCGCTGACGCCGGCGGTTATCGAACGGCTGACAAAAACCTATCAACGCCTACCGGCCACAGTGTTTCTGCGCGCGGCCGATGCTCTGCATCTGGCCTGTGCGGCGGTCAACCACTTCCGCGAAATCTACTCCAACGACCAACGCCTCCTTGCGGCCGCCGCGCACTTCGGACTCAAGGGCGTGAACGTCATCTGATCGTCTTTCTGTTGTCTGACCGGCCGGTAAACCAACATGCAGAAACAAACCGTTTACTAAGAGCATATTTTGAAACTAATTTGAACCCTGTGCCGCCCGATCGGGTCGGGTCACGGGGATTGCGCCCCGTGACCCTCCCACACCACTGGACGTGCGGTTTTCCGCATCCAGCGGTTGGAGCCAGCGGTCACCATAACCGCAGAATTCGAGCGGCGATCGCGTCGCTTGAATTCCGTGCTTCGTTTTCATTCGGGAATCGCGCATGGGCGAACCAGCTTGCCTACCGATCTCCGCTTGCCGCAGTTGCACCGCGTGGGCATTGACCGTTCTCGTCGGTCGCGACCGCAGTTGTCACGCCAACCAGTTGCAGACCGTTTTGAGATGTCCATAGCTTTTCCGATAACTCTGCTCCGTGCTCCTTCGGCCCTTCGCTGTTCCCTGCTTTCACAGGGCGTCTCCGCTACTATGGCCTCTGCTGACTCCCTCACGCTTCTCAGCGTCAGGGTCTCCCTGGGTCAGTGCTGCTTCTTTCCCAACGCGCCGTCAGGCTCTACCTCCGTCGGTTTGGTGTGGTTTGGGCTTCGCCGTCCCTAGCCAGCTCGCCCCCGCACGGCGGTCTCACTGCCTGTTCGTGTTCCTACGGTCGTCGGTTTGCCTCCTGCTCTTTCGGTCTACGCCTTACGGCTTCGACCTCGCCGTTCGGCTACAGTTGATCACACCACCTCTGGCGGGCTCCTTTCATCCCGCGAGACTCAGCACCTGCCAGGCACACGAGGGCCACGCTTCGTCGTGGCCGCAGTAATGAGACAAACGGACGCGACGAAGCGCGTCCCTCCGATGATAAAACACGCTCTATCCACAATCTCGGCAACAATCGGCACCCCTTGGGCAGCCCGGCTCTCCAAGTAATTTGTAGTGCGCGAACACCCGCCGGGTTTCGCGCAGCAGATTCGGAGCTGTAGGCAGTCCGTTCCTGACTTTTCAGCTGCCGATGCCCTACCGGTAATCCGGACGAGGGTGGCGGTGGCCGAATGCGCGCGGGCGCACCCCAGTAAATTAAGCCTTGCTTACTCGGTTGCGGTTTTCCTATATTACCCTGCCTTTTCAAGCAGTGTCTTCATCGTAAGCCCGCCCAAAGGCAGGAGAAATCAAAAGCAGTATGGCAAACCCAATGGAGAAGTACCTCGCGGATGCGGTGCAGCAATTCGTCGAGGGTAGCATCGTGAAGGGCACCGTCATCGACGTGCGCCAAAATGAAGTCTTGGTGGATATCGGCTACAAGTCGGAAGGCCTGATTCCCAAGTACGAGTTCCTCGACCCCGAAAGCATCGTGGTCGGGAGCCAGATCGAAGTGCTCCTCGAGAAAATCGAGGATGACAACGGCATGGTGGTTCTCTCGTACGAAAAAGCCGAGCAAAAGAAAAACTGGGACCGGATCGTCTCGCTCTGCAATGAGGGCGGCACCATCGAAGGCAAGGTCCGCGGCAAGGTCAAGGGTGGCCTGACCGTCAATATTGGCGTCGAGGCATTCCTGCCCGCATCGCAGATTGACGTGATCCCCCCGCGCAACCTCGACGATTACCTCGGAAAAACTTTCAAATTCAAGGTCGTCAAGATCAACCAGGAGCGGAAGAACATTGTTCTATCGCGCCGGGAATTGATCGAACTCGAACGCACCGAACACCGCCGCGCGTTGATCGGTGAAATGAAGGTCGGCGAAATCCGCGCCGGCACGGTCAAGAATCTCACCGACTTCGGCGCGTTCATCGACCTCGACGGTCTGGACGGCCTGTTGCATATCACCGACATGAGCTGGGGCCGCATCAATCACCCCAGCGAAATGGTCAAGGTCGGCGACAAGGTCGAAGTCATGGTCCTGGAAATTGACCGCGAGAAAGAACGCGTGTCGCTCGGCCTCAAGCAGAAGCACCGGAATCCCTGGGACGACATCGCCCTCAAGTACCCGGTCAACAGCAAGGTCCATGGCAAGATCGTCAGCGTCGTCCCCTACGGCGCATTTGTCCAATTGGAAGAAGGCATCGAAGGCATGGTCCACGTCAGCGAATTGTCCTGGACCAAGCGGGTCGCCCGCGCGTCCGACATGCTCAAGGTCGGCGATGAAATTGACGCCATGGTGCTTGAAATCAAGCGCGATGAGCAGAAGATTTCCCTCGGGACCCGGCAGCTCGAATCAAATCCGTGGTCGTCCGTCGCGAAGAAATACGCGCCCGGCACCAAGGTGACCGGCAAGGTGCGCAACCTCACCAACTTCGGCGCGTTCGTTGAAGTCGAGGAAGGCATCGACGGCATGATCCACGTCTCCGATATGTCGTGGACCCGCAAGGTCACCAACCCGACCGAAATCGTCAAGAAGGGCCAGTCCGTTGACGCGGTCGTGATCGAAGTCGACGCCGCCAATCAGCGGATGTCCCTCGGCATCAAACAGCTGACCGAAGATCCCTGGAAGAACATTGAACAGCATTACCGGATGGGCGATCTCGTCAAAGGCAAGGTCGTCAAGCTCGCTTCCTTTGGCGCGTTTGTGGAATTGCAGGGCGGTCTCGAAGGCCTCGTGCACATCAGCCAGATCCGCGAAGAGCGCATTGAGAAGATGAAGGATGTGCTCAAGGTGGGTGGCGAAGTGGACGCCCGCGTCATCAAGATCGACACCACGGAACGCCGCATTGGTCTGAGCATCAAAGCCGCGAACTACTCGCCCGATCAGCTCGAAGCCGAGAAGCGGATGTTCGAGGATGCCCTCAAGCCCGGCGAAGCCATCGTGGACTTGGAACACGCCTTCGAACAGGCGCAAGACGAAAAGAACCAGTAACCCGGTTCGTCCAACAATCATCGTGCGCCCCGGCCATTTGCCGGGGCGCACTTTTTTCGGGTTGGCCTTCTACTTCTTCGCAAAGTACTTGACGCCGCGAATATCCTTGAAGTGAACGTCTTGGGTCCAAAGCGTTGCCCCGTGAGCTTGTGAAGTAGCGAGAATGATCGCATCGGCCATTGGCAATGCGTGTTGCAGACTCAATTTACTGGCCGAAATAGCCAATTTTGGTGTGAGATCAGCGACGATTCCCTTCTGGAGTGCCGCGACTGCCTGCAGGGCGGAATTTTCGTCGGATTCTCTCAGAACGACCTTGAAGACTTCATACAGTGTTACTGTTGGAACGACCAATTCGTGAGGGTTACTGACGGCACTTGCGAAGTGTTTGGCATTCGGCCCCTCGGCGAAATACTCCAACCAACCGGAAGAGTCCACGACATTCATACGCGGTCCTCCTCACGGTCGAAATCCGTCTTGATCCCTTTCAGGAATCCTCGCAACTCGGCAATATCGCGGTCAGGGATAAGTTCGATTCGTCCCTCATGCTCAATCACCTGCATTCTCTGTCCGGCACGGAGTCCCATTGCGCGGCGGACCGTCAGAGGTATGACAACTTGGAACTTGGGTGACAAAATTACAGCATTCATTCCTAATCCTCCATCGATTGAGATTTGTGGGACATTATAGCGATCGATCGGGTATTGTCAACCATCATTCTTTGAGGCCAATCGTCCACACTGACACTTCGGCGCGAAACGACGATAGCGTTCAGTGTGATGTTCGGCTCCCGGTGTGCGGCCGGGCGACCAAAAAATGCACCGTTTCCGTCGCGAATTGGCTGGCGGCAACATCCTCGGCTGCTCCCGGCGACTGATGTCTGCCCCCCGTAAAATCAACTCAATTGTTGAATGTTAAGACGTGACCCGAATGGCGCTTCGAATGGCGCTCCACTTTTTTGTCGATGATTGGTTCGGAAAATAGTGGAACGGGCGTCCCGCCCATTTGGTTTACCTGAGCCAATGTTCGGTGGCGATTTGCCGCAGACAACAGCAGCGTCTCGAAGACTCGGCTCGCCGGGAGGCTCGCCCTCCAAATAATGGGATCAAGCGACCCGCGCTTGCAACAATTCATTAAGTGTGAAATACTGAATTCATGACAAAGGTGATTACTATCAACGAACGCGGGACTCTCACCCTGCCCAAGGAGTTGCGCCAACGCCTCGGCTTGCAAACGAGCGGCCAGCTCGTCGCCGAAGACACCGCTGAGGGTGTGCTGTTGCGGCCGGGAGCCACCTTCCCGGTCGAGATCTACACCGCCCAGCGCCTCGCCGAGTTCCAGCGCAACAACGAGGATGCCCTCGCCCACCATCGACTCCGTAAATGAGGGTCTTTCTCGACGCCAACATTCTGTTCTCGGCCGCGCCGCCCAAGAGCCGCCTGCGCGCGCTGCTGGAAATCGTCAACAGCCACGGTGAGTGCATTACCAACGCCTACGCGGTGGAGGAAGCCCGCCGCAACCTGGCGTTGAAACAGCCGAGCTGGGTTCCGCATCTGGAGACGCTGCTGCGCCGGCTGGAACAGGTTCCCGGCTTGGTCACGGATCTGCCAGTGAAATTGCCGACCAAGGACGTGCCGATTCTCGGCGGGGCGATTGCGGGAATAGCGACGCACCTGCTCACCGGTGATCAGCAGGACTTCGGCGCCTATTTCGGCAGGACGATTCGCGGAGTCACGGTCGTCACACCAAGAATGCTGGCGGACGAACTGGTCCGGCAGGGCTGGCTGTAAAGCCCTGGCGGCGATTTGCGGAGGACCGCGTCTCATCGGATTCGGCTCCGTCCAACTCGACTCCCCGACCACGAACGTGTTCAGACCATCGGTCTCAGTTGTGCGCTGGTCTCCTGACCACGCACTCGGAACGACCGAAGGTCTTCCGTTTTAGCCTCGACCAACAATGCACCGTTTCCGTCGTGAATTGGCTGGCGGCAACATCCTCAGCTAACCCCGTCGACTGATGTCTGCCCACGCAAAATCAACTCAATTGTTGAATGTTAAAACGTGTCCCTGCGAAGCTACTGGACTCAACCGGAAAACCTGCGGCCAAAAAAGCGCTTACCAATCCGCCATCACCGTCCGACTCGGCTCAGCACGCCTTCGCATTGACGAAACCAACGCTGGGGCGTAACCTGCCAGCAAGATGAAAAGCAAATACCACGTTACGCTGTTGGAACATTCGGAAGGCGTGTCCGTCAGTTGCCCCGAGTTACCGGGCTGCCATTCGCAGGGCGCAACAGTGGCCGAAGCTTTGGAAAACATCCGCGATGCCATTCAAGGCTACCTTGAACTTTACGGCAAGCCGGATCTGCATTGTGAGATCCGCGAGATGGAAGTGACCACCGCGTAATATGCCTAAACTACCGGGGGTCAATCATCTTCGCGCCGTGAAGGCGCTGGAAAAAATAGGCTTCTGCATTGACCGCCAGAGCAAGCACATCTTCATGTCCAAAGGTTCGGTTCACGTTGTTGTGCCCCGCAACAATCCGGTGGATGCCTACACAATGGGCGCGATTGTGCGCGACGCCGGCATGAGCATCGAGCAATTCAAGGAACTGCTGTGAAGCCCCATGCGCGGCCATCACAATTCAGGCAACGGCGAGTTGATGGACTTCTTTGTTGATCCGTGATGCGAGCGCATCATCGGCAACATCGAGATCATAGTCCATCTGGAGTCCCAGCCAGAAACTGGCAGAGTTACCAAAAAACCTGGACAACCGCAGCGCAGTGTCGGCAGTAATCGAGCGCTTACCGTTAACGATTTCGTTGATCCTGCGGGGGGAAACCCCAAGTTCGGTACCCAGTCGATTTTGACTGATGTTCAGAGGCTTCAGGAACTCCTCTTGCAGAATTTCGCCCGGATGGATTGTCGGAATCTTTTTCATGTCTTACCCCTTGTGATAGTCGACGATCTCAACGTCCTGTGCGTTGCCATTGCGCCAGACGAAACAGATTCGCCATTGATTATTAATCCTGATGCTGTGTTGCCCCCTTCGGTTTCCGGAGAGGGCTTCCAGTCGGTTTCCCGGTGGAACGCGGAGATCTTCAAACTTTACACTGCGGTTCAGCATCCGCAATTTCCGCAAGGCTGTCTTTTGAACATCGGCCGGCAACCGTCGCGAATACTCGCGATGGAAGATCGACTCCGTTTCCCGACACCTGAAACTTTCGATCATCCATCAATGGTATAACGTATAACGTTATGCGTCAATATTTTTCCGAAGGTCAACGATAAAAGCGAGTGAACGCGCGCCAACTGATCCGATTTCAAGTTTCAAGAGGGTGCGCCCCCTTTGACTACTGTCAACCGGAACCTGATCCCCGTTTGTAGGCCGTAAGCCGAGTTCGACGAGACGCGGTTCTCCGCAAACCCCACACGGCGTCCCTCTTTTTCTCAGTTGTGCGCTGGTCTCCAGACCACGCACGCGGCACGACCGAAGGTCTCCCGGTCCCTCTACCAATCCGCCTGTCACCGACCGACTACGGACTCAGAAACTCAGGACTCTGGACTTTCGTCATGGCGAGGCAGCGAAGTTGACGCTTTGGGCTGGAAGTGGTATCGAAATATAAGATCTGCCGCTCATCAACTCTGTGTTCTGGTTCGCGAAGAAGTCGAGGAATTGCGCCAGGCCGGCAAGGAAATTCCCATTCCCGCCACTCGCGCCATGCGCGAGGCCGTGCTGGTTTAACGGAGCGATACCTGTTCGATCCCGGCGTGGCCCGGGCCTTGGCGGACCGGGTCTTAACCAGGACTCATGGTGTGTCCACCGGCGCGACCGAACTCAAAGACGGTTCAGTTCGCATCTGGCTGCCGCACCGTTTCCGTCGCGAACTGGCCGGCGGCAACTTCCTCGGCTGCCCCGGCAACTGCTGTCTACCCTCGTAAAATCAACTCAATTGTTGAATGTTAAGACGTGACCCTGTGAAGCTTTATTACTCTCATCCTGCGGGCAGAACTCGAAAAAAGGCTGCGCGCCGCCGGGTTGCATCGCTCCAGTACCACGGCCGGGGTTCTGGATGAACTGGCGAAAGTGAAAGCCCTCAGCACCCGCACGGGGACTCGCATCCTCCTCGAGGTCTCCAAGCGGCAGCGATTACTTCTCGCCGCCCTCAAACTCCCCGAATTCGTATAGCTACCAAATACCGAGGAGTTTAGGTTGGGAGGCTGTGTCAAATACGCCCACAAGAAACTGGTGAAGTCGATCAGCACGCCTCCTTTGACGTGTTTTTTTGTGCGTGCGGTGCCCCGGTAATTCTTGTAAAAATCTACGCCAGTGAAATCCCCGCAAGAACAAATCGAATTATTGGAACAGGGCGTGGAGTCCATGGTGACCCGCGCGGAACTGCTCAAAAAGCTGGAGCACGGCCGGCCGCTGCGCATCAAACTCGGGTGCGACCCCACGGCGCCCGATTTGCACCTCGGCCACGGCGTGGTCTTGCGCAAACTCCGGCAATTCCAGGATCTCGGCCACATCGCGGTCCTGATCATTGGCGATTACACGGCCTTGGTCGGCGATCCCACCGGCCAGAACAAAACGCGACCGATGCTCACCCCGGCCGATATTGAACGCAACGCCCAGACCTACTTTGAACAAGCCGGCAAAATTCTCGACACTGCGCCCGGCAAGCTCGAAATCCGCCGCAACAGCGAGTGGCTGGGCAAACTGAGCCTGGCCGAGATTCTGCGACTGTGCGCTCAAATGTCCGCCGCGCAAATGCTCCAACGGCGTGATTTTAAGGACCGGTTCAAAAACGATATCGACATCAGCCTCAGTGAGTTCATGTACCCGCTGATGCAGGGCTACGACTCGGTCGTGGTGCGGGCGGACGTGGAACTCGGCGGCACGGACCAGTTGTTCAACAACATGGTGGGGCGCCAGCTCCAGAAAGATGCCCAGCAAGAATCACAGGTCGTAATGGTGATGTCGATTCTCGAAGGCCTGGATGGCGTCGAGAAAATGTCCAAGAGCAAGGGCAACTACATCGGCTTGAACGATGCGCCCGGGGATATGTTCGGCAAGGCCATGAGCATCAGCGACGAGTTGATGGTCCGCTGGTACAAGCTGCTATTCAACGATCAACCGGCCGGCCATCCGATGGAAGCCAAAAAAACTCTCGCCCGGCGGATCGTCGAGCAATATCACGGCGCGGTCGCTGGTCCGCAGGCAGTCGCGGAATTTGAGAAGCGGTTTTCGAAAAAGGATTATAGCGATGCCGTTGAGTTGAGCGTTCCCACCGGGATTTGGATCGTTGAGCTTGTGGAAAAGACCGGCCAGTTCAAGAGTCGCAGCGAAATTCGCCGGCTCATCCAGCAAGGCGGCGTGACCCTCGACGGTGCAAAAATTACCGACGACAATGAGCGGGTCACCCTCCACACCGGCCAAATCCTCAAAGCCGGCAAACTGGTCGTTGTGAAGCTGCTGGAAAGCCATTGACAACGACAGGGGCGCGTGTGAAAGTTTTGGCATGAGACAACTTTCACGGTTAGTCTTGCAAGCTGGGCTGGCAGTCACGGTATTCTGTACCTTATCGGCTCGGGCCGTCCAACCACCGGACCCGCCGCCTTTGGAAACACCCAAACCACCCCCGGCCCAGATCGCTTCATCGGAAGGCATGGCGCCCCTGCCCGTGCCGGCCGTCCCCCAAAAACGCCAGGAAAAGAAGAACCCGCCGGTCCCCCCCGTCCTCGTGACCAAGGTCCGCTCGGACGATGCCGAAGATTGGACGCGGACCCCCGATGACGTCAAAGGACTGCTCCAATGGATCAGCGCCGAGATGAACGTCCATTTCAGTTCCGATATCAAACCGTTCATCGGCATCTCGACCGACCCCGCCAAGAATCCAATTTTGTACCGTTCCGGCTACAAACCATTTGTTTTATCGCCCCCAGAGGTGCGCGTCCTCCGCGAGTACGTCCTCAACGGCGGAACGATCATCTTCAACTCGCTGGTGGGGAATCCGGCCGCCTACCAGGCCGCCTTGCAAGCCGCACACGATATCCTCCCGGAACGCCCCAGTTACCGATTGCGGATGGATCATCCCGTGTTTCATTCGTTCTATGAAATTGAAAAAGTCAGCTACCGGCCCCGGATGATCAAAGATGGGGTGGCCACCGATCCCTACCCGTCCGTCGAAGGCGTCGACATCGACAACCGGACCGCGATTTTTATTTCGCGCTGGGATTTCTCCCTCGGTTGGGAATCCAACCCGCATGACAGTTGGGGGTACGTGGACGCGGATGCCCGCAAAATCGGCGGCAACATTATTTCCTATGTCACCGCCATGCGCGACGCCGGCCGCAGCGTCGGCAAGAGCGTCGAACTGGTCAATAGCGACCAGAAAACCGCCGGCAAATTCCGCATCGGCCAGGTGATCCACGCGGGCCAGTGGCAGGCGCGATCCGCCGCCTTCCCGATGTTACTCAACCAATTTCACCTCACCACCGGCACGCCCGTCTCGTTCGAACTGCGCAACGTCAACCTGGCGGATGCCGCGATTTTTGAAATGCCCTTCCTCTATCTGACCGGGACAACAGATTTTATTCTGACCGGTACCGAGCGCGCAAATCTGCGCCGTTTTCTGATGAATGGCGGCGTGCTCTTTGCCGAGGCATCGGAAGGCCGAAAATCATTTGACCTCTCGTTCCGTCAGGAAATGGCGCAAGTCTTGCCCGGTCGCGAACTGCGGGCGATTCCGAAAAACCATGCCTTGTTTAGCGAACCGCAGGATGCGCGCTCCATGAAAGCCCGGAGTGCGCTCTCCGTTCAGCGTGGCAACCAAACGGATGTCGCCCCGGAAATCTACGGAATCGAGTTGAATGGCACACTGAATGTCATTTACAGTCCCTACGACTTGAGCGCGGGCTGGGAACGCGCGATTGCACCATATGCACTGGGCTATGAACCGCGGGATGCGACAGCACTGGGCGTCAACGTTTTGTTCTACGCCCTGGCGCACTAGCCGGTTGTGCCTCGCGTTCCGGTTGGGCGCGGGTCGCCTGACCCCGCCCGTCCTTCGACCGAAGGTCTCTTGGTTTCACGTCGGTTCGGCACTGTCAGGAGATCTGCGCCGGACAGCCTTTTTACTTGCCTCGCTTTATCTTACGCTGTTCGTAACGGGACCGACACCCGCCGCCCCGGTCCCAGAGCTCTGGCCACTCCAACCGGCTCCGGCCATGTTTTCCAATCAACTGGCCACCACCCAAAACATTCCGCCGGCGCTGCAGCCGGCCGTCCAATTCCAGAAAATATTTTGCGCTATCCTGGCCGGAACACCGGCCGCGGCCTGGCGAACTGACCTGGAAAAGATTGCCCGACCGACCGCCACAGACCCGGTCTCGATCGGCGTCAGTGACGCCGCGCGCACCTGGTTGACCCGGGTCTGGATGGACGACCTCGACACCGGGCTCCGCAATTATTATCGGCAGCATGTCAGCTTCCCGGACACGCTCGCCGCACTGGGCAAAGACTGGCCGGACTCGCTGCACACCGATCCGTGGGGCGATCCGTGGGTTTATGCGCCGCGCGCACCCGCTGGCTTTGCGCGCCAAATCAATCAGCGTTATCAGCTCGGCCCCACCCGCAACCCGCGCCTCAGTGCGTTGCGCGATGCCATTCAAAATCGCCAACCCCCGGTCCTGACGTGGAAAATCACGCCGCAGGAAATTACCGGAACACTTTCGCTCCAATTCAAATCGGCCACCGTGAATGCCCTCATTCAGCCGGGGGGCGCCGTGGCCGGTTACAACCTGCTTTACATCGGGACCGGCTGGGCGTTGCTGGCCGGGCCCGACCAACTTTTTACGGTCACGTTTTAACATGGCCAAGATCACCGGCATCAGCGATTTCCTCTCCCCCGAAGCGATGCGCAAACTCGATAGCTTTACGCTCCGGTCCCGGTATGTCGTCGAAGGCTTCCAAGCCGGCGGCCATGCCAGCCCACTAAAAGGGACCAGTGTCGAGTTCAACGATTACCGGCAATACGTCAAAGGCGATAACCTGCGGAACCTGGATTGGAAAGTCTTTGGCCGGACCGACCGCTATTACATCAAGCAATTTGAAGAGGAAACCAACCTGCGCGTCCAGGTCATCGTCGATGGCTCGGGGTCGATGGGGTACGCCTCCCCCGGCAATCTGACGAAGTACGACTACGCTTGCCGGGTGGCTGCGGCGCTCGGGTACCTCGTCAGCAAGGAGCGCGACTCGCTCGGCGTGACCATTTACGACAATGAAATCCGCCAGCACGTTCCGGCCCGGAGTGGCAAGCGTCATCTGCAGGTCTTTCTGGAACGCCTCGCCGGCCATCAGCCGCAACAGCGAACGGAAACGGGCAAAGCCTTGCACGCCTTGGCGGAAATGCTTTCCCGGCGCGGCTTGATTGTGCTGCTCACCGACTTGTTTGACGATCCTGACGCCGTCTTCGGCGCCTTGGCACATTTCCGCAAGAAGATGCACGATGTGATCCTGCTGCAGATTCTTGACCCGGTGGAGCTTGATCTTTCGATTGGGCAAATGGCGGAGTTTATTGACATGGAGACCGGCGAAAAACTGGAGATTGACCCGAGCGCCGCCCGGCTCGCGTACAAGCAGGAACTGCAAAAGCTAATCGATCAATGCCGGGAAAAATGCGCCGTGCTCAACGTGGATTACCGGCTGGTGACCACCGAACAAAGTTTTGAAGATTTCGTCCACCAGTACCTGGCTGAACGCCGGCGAATGTCACTCTGACCTCCACCGCTTTCGAATCCTGGAGGGCGAGCCCTGGTCGCCTGTGGCGCCGCCTACGGCGGGTAAACCTCCCGGCGAGCCGTCCGCTCCGCCTCTCCGTTTGCAGGACAGCGCAACCTTTGGCTCGGCGGGAGCCTCGCCCTCCAGGATGCGGATTACTCAATGTGTATGGGCGGGAACCTCTCGCGCTGTTTCTTCTCCAACACCTCCAGGGTAGTTCCCACTCTTTCGCGCCGTTCTGGGTCACGATCCAGTTGGGCCTCCGTCAACAATGGAATGGCCTTCTCACCCATTTCCAACAGCTTGTTCTGGGCGGTTTGTCGTTGCTGGAAGCTCGCGGCCCCCAGTTGATCAATCCAGCCCCGGATGGCGGCTTCTTCGCGCTTGTCGGCAATCGCCTTTTCAATGAACCGATACCCCGTGAGTTTGACATCGACGATGGTCACACGGCCGACCCAATAGGGAATTGTGACAGTGAAATAGAATTTCTGCGGTCGAGAATCCCCTTCCTCAAAGCTGGTCTCGAGCGTGGTGTCAGTGACTTCATTGCTGGGAAGTGTCCGGGCCGAGACGCAGAATCCGCCAGGCACCGAGGTCTTCACGTCCTGTAGAATCAGGGAGATGTTCATTCGTTGCGGGTCGTCCGCTTCGCGATTGTTCTCGGCGGTGATCCCAGCCGGCGGGCCGCTCTCCACCCGCACTTTCACAGCCGCCCGGAAGACGTGCCCGGTCACGTGCTCCACGGGAAACGCGATGTAGGCGCCGGTCTTCGTCTTTGGATCCGTGGCCAAAACAAAGGGAAACGTCGTCCGCTCGAAGGGCGTTTCTCTCAGCAGACGGTACCAGTCGTCTTTCGCACGGGGCACCGGCCCCTCCTGCGACCGGAGACCGGGAGTCGGAAACACCATGAGTAGTCCTGCGAACCAGAGAATAAAGAGAGCCGCGCTTCTCCTCCTACCGCGAAGCTCACCAGAGGCGAACCGGTTTCGCCAGCACTGTCGATGTTTCCTCGGCATATCCGAAACGATACCTCCCTCTCTTTCGCGCGAACATTATCATTCACCTAAACTCGACATGCTTCTTTAGCGGTGAATCAGCCGAGGTTCTTGATTGAAAGACTATCACTCGGCTTATGGCGTGTCAAGCGCATTGACAAGGGGTTACGTGAACATTTTCATCCAGTCGTGATCCGTCTGGCAACCGACTTCTGACGCGTATATCAATGTACGAAAAAACAAACTCCCTTTGTCTTTTCCTTAATCGATATGCGGGATGCTGGCAGTTTGGCAATCAAATCGGAAGGCCGGACCGCAGGCACGCAAAAGAATTAGCGGTCAGCTATCAGTGTTCAGAATCGCACCACTGGCACGGCATCGGTCGCTTGGATTTGCTGATCCGCGGTCACGAGGCTGGCATTTTCGTATCGTGCGGTCGCAGCAATGATCGCATCCGGCAATTTCAAGTGGTACCGCTGCCGCAACTCAATGATGGCTGTGATCAGTGAGCGCGCGTCCGCCGTCAGGCCGACGATGTCCGCCCGTTGCGCGAAAGCGTCGAATGCCGCGCGGTCCGGTTCGCCCAACCCCGCAAACGCGAGAAACTCAATCTGGCTGATGACCGAGATGCCGACCCACTCGGCTTCGCGCAGCAATTCCAAAAGTGGCCGGTGACCGCGCAAGAGAGCGACGACGGCATTCGTGTCGAGCAAGTAGCGCTTACCATTCATCACGCAAGCGCCGTTGTTCTGCCACGGCGTCACCTTGCCACCGTAAGCGACCGGCCAAATCGGAGAAATCGTAACACGGGGCGCGACCGTTGCCGGCCGAGCTGGCAACAATCACGACTTCGGCTTTGCCGGGGGACAACTGCGTCGCCACGTCCAAGCGCAAATGGCCGTCAGGACTGATTTCTGTATCCAGCTTTAGTGTTTGCATGATGGATCCTACTGCAACTATCCACGTTGAAGTCTCCAGCCGCAAGAACAAATCACAGTGACACGGGCGACGGTCTCATTCTTCACCGCCCATTTTTTCGAACAAGGCGGGCCGGTCCAGCGGCGGCTCGGAGAGCCGCAACTACACTTTGGCAATCAAATCGGAAATACGGACCGGCAGGCACGCAATCGCGTCCCATATCGCCGTCTCTGCCCATCCGCACTCAACGAACCAACTCAATTGTTGAATGGTGATTCTGCTGAAAAACCTCCGCGCAGCGGTCAGCGGGGCCGCTGACCCTCCCGAAAGCTGAAAATTCTACGTGTTTCTTCAAGGGAGGGACGGCGGCCCCGCCGTCCACGCCGGGTTTTTCAGCAGAATCGAATGTGAAGACGTGGTCCTGCGAAGCTTCATGGTTTGCTGAGACAAGTGGCGTAACCTTCCAGGTTGCGGATTATTAACATGGGCAAGCTGGAGCCGAGTCCGACGAGACGCCGGCCGCGGCAACCTTACCCCACTGGAAAGTGGCCCGGGTCAACTCCACCCTCATGACAAAAAGCCTGGGGCCGGTTCGATCTGCATTTCGCCGAGGATTGACTGTTGGTGATTGAACTGGGAAACTAGGCCATTCGATGCAATTTCTCTCCCCATGGATGTTACTCGGGTTGGCGGCACTGGCCTTGCCGATCATCATCCATCTCTTGCAGCGCCAGCGCGTCGTGCAAATCCCGTTCAGCACGTTGCGCTTTCTCAAGCTGGTGCAGTCGAAAACCGCACGCCGATCCCGCGTCGAAAATCTGCTCCTCTTGCTGCTGCGCTGTCTGGTTTTTGCGCTGCTCATCCTCGCCGCAGCCCGACCGGTCGTCTCGCCGAAGGCGGCGAATTGGTGGGGCGGCAACGTGCCCCGCACCATTGTGCTGGTGCTCGATAACTCCCTCAGCATGAACTACCGGGCCGGTGACCACACCCGATTTGACGACGCCAAAAAACAAACCCTGGCCATCCTCGACGATTTGCGGCCCGGTGATGATGTCGCCGTCATCCTTGCCAACGACCGGGCCCAACTGCTCATTGCCGAGCCGACCGTCGATCACGCGCTTGCCCGGCAAGCCGTGCTGGGCGTCCAACCGACGCAGTTCCGCACCGATTTCGGGCCCGCCTTGCGCGCCGCGCGTAAAATTGCTGCCCACTCCCAAAAACGAATCCGCCATGTCTACCTGCTCACCGACAGCCAGGAGCTCGGCTGGCGGTTCGAGCCGGGCACGGTGTTCGACGACACGTGGCGACAATGCGGGGCGCAACTGACCGTGGTGCGGCCCGATGGACTGGAGGCAATCAACGCCGCGGTGACGGGTGTAAAATTCCGGTCATCATTCGTCACAGCCGGTGCGGTGGTCCGGGGTTCGGCAACGGTGGAGAACTTTTCGACAGTGGCTCTGCACGATCTGTTGGAAGTCCGGGTCGGCGACCAGCGCGTCACCCAGCGCGCGGCTGACGTTGCGCCGGGTTCGACGGCGGAAGTGTCGTTTGAATTTCCATTGCCCGTCGTAACCGGCGATTCGATCCACGGCACGGTCAGCATCCAAGATGACCACCTGATCGAAGACAACCGGCAATTCTTCTGGCTCGCGATCTACCAACCGCCGCGGGTGGTGATTGTCGAGGGCCAACAAATTGGCCCGGAAACGCTGCACTCCGGTTTCTTCCTGGCCAAGGCGCTGGCGGCCGGCGGCGACATGACGGCCAAAATTATTACACCGGCGGAACTCGACGATTTTGCGCTGGAAGGGTACTCGGCGGTGTTTGTCACGGATGCGTTGCTGAGTGACCGGGCCTTGGTGCGGGTGGACCGGCTGCTGCAACGCGGCGGGACGGTGGCGTTTTTCTTCGGCGACCATTCCAGCCCGGAAAATCTGGCCCACATTGAATTCCTGCCGGCCAAGCCGGCCAGCGTCCACGAGTTGCCCGCCGGACGGATGGCGGTTCGCATGCTCGACCCCCGGCATCCGTTATTCATCAACGCGTGGGATGCCAGCACACCCTTCCCCGCTCTCCCCCAGCAGAAACTTTTTAATCTCGAAGTCGCGAAAGATGCGAAAGTGTTGCTCACACTCGGGGATAATCTCCCCTTCCTTGTGGCCGGCGCGCGCGGCCCCGGCAAGGTATTGCTCATCAACGCCTCCGCGGATCGGTCCTGGGGCGATCTGCCCTTGTCGCCGGCCTTTCTGCCGCTCGTAAAACAAATCGCCCGGTGGTCGGCAGAAGTCGACCGGCAATTTGCGAATTATACGGTCGGCGACGGATTACCGGCATCCCCCAACCTGCCACGGGAGGAGGCGTTAACGGTGACGCTCCCCAATGGCGTGACGCAGCCGTTGGGCGCGGGCGAGTGGGTAGTGGAACGCGCGGCGCAAGCCGGCATCTACACAGTCACTTCGCCGCGCGAAGGTGGGGTGCAACAATTCGCGGTGAATCTCGATCCGCGCGAGTCGGATCTGCGGCCGATTGCCGACGCGGCGCTGGCAAAGATCGCGCCGTGCGAGACCGTGACCGGTTTGGACAGTTTGCGCCAGTGGCTGGATCAGAAACGTGAATTGACGCCGTTGTGGCCGGCGTTTCTATTGTTGGCTCTGTTGGTGTTTGTGGTCGAAACGATGATCGCAAACGTCATGGCGCGCAACCGGTCGCAGTCGGCGGAAGTCCACATTGCAACGGGCCGGCTGAACAAGCGGCGGATGTCGCAGCCGTTCCACGCGTCGACCAAGGTGCCGTGACCGATCTTGTTTTCCATCCGGTTTGGCATGCAATCGCGTGCCCGGCCATCCATGGCGGCAGTATCATGATGCACCCCGTAGCAGATTAAAGTTGCCGGACAAACGACCCGACGCGTTGACCGGTTGTCGGCTCCGCCAGCCGATCACACAAGCCGGTCACTTGGACCTGATCCGGGGTCGTCCAAATCCGCCTGCATGACTGCGGCGGTCGGATACCACCGGGTAGCGTTGCATGGCCCGCAGGCTGATCTCCTCCGCTTGCGGTGCGATGGGATCTCCCAGCAGTCGTTTACTGCCGATAATAAATGGATCATCGCCGGGAAACGGCGTGCTGCCGGTCAACATTTCATACAGCAGCGCACCGAAGCTGTAGAGGTCGGCGCTGGGGCGGCCACGTTTGTGTTGCAGTTGTTCGGGGGCAATGTAATCGCTGGTGCCCATCGCCGGCGTGGCGGCGCGTAGGTGGAACCGGCCGGTTTCGACCGGCTGGGCCATGCCGAAGTCAATCACGCGGATCGAACCATCAAGACAGAGCATGATGTTCCCGGGTTTCAGGTCGGCGTGAACCACGCCGTGGGTGTGCAGGGATTGCAGCGCGGCGGCGATGCGACTGGCGAGGGCGAGCGCGGCTGGCTCCGGCATCGGTCCGGTGCGAAGGCGCTCGGCCAGGGGCTGGCCGTCGAGGTACTCGGTCACGATGTAGGTGCCGCGACCGGCAGCGGCCACGGGAATAAATTTCAGGATGGAGGGATGATCGAGCTGGCAGCCGATTTCAGCTTCCCGTTCAAACCGCGACCACGCGCCAACACCGCTGGCAAAAATTGCGTGCGGAACTTTCACGGCCACGAACTGGTGCTGGTTTTGGAGGTCGGCGGCTTTAAAAACGGTGGCCATCCCACCGTGATTGAGTTCCTCGATCAACAGAAACCGACCGTCGAGCGTGTCGCCCGGCCGGAGTTCAGCGGTGCTGGCCTGATCGGCCGGCACATTCCGGCTATGCGCGACGGGGGAGGGCAGGACTGGAAGGCCGAGTTTCATTCAAGTCAGCGTGGTCGAACGGGAGCTGTTCCGTAGGTAATGCCGGCGATGGGTTCGGCCTGGATGGCCTGCTGCAAGGCACCGAGGGCGTCCTGACAGACCAACATCACTTTGCGTTTTTGATTCAGCGAAATGGACAGCGAACGAACATTGGTGTTCTCCCGGGAGAGAATCAGGATGCGCGACTTGATCTTGCTGAATTCAGCGTATCGAGCCGTGGCGGATGTGACATCGAGATTGTTGCTGAATTTCGGGAGTGCGGCCAGGTCCGCCAGATTTTTCTGAACCTGCGCGTCTTCCGTCGCCATCAACGCTTCCAACGCATCCTCCTTGGTTTCATCTTCTTCCGCAATGTGCGGCGGAATCAACGTCAGCAATCGCCAGGCGGCAATGCGGGCATTGGTGGCAAAACGCAGGGCTGGCGCATCCTCGGTCGGGAGGCGCGCCAGGGATTCATCCATGGCCTTGAGCGCGGTGGCGGCCGGGCCAAAGGTCAGACTATAGGCTTTCAGGTTGGTGTTCTGGACCGCCAACGCCAGGAGTTCTTTATCAATCCGCTGGAACTCGGCAAAAGCCGTGGAAAATTGGGCCAACAATTCTCGCTCGTGGCCGGTTCCATTGGGCGGCAGAAGTTTGTTCAGTTCCTGCCGTTCTTGTTCTACGTTCGCGGTTGCGGCGCGGGCCTGATCCGCAAAGGTCTGTGAATCTTGATCGGCCGGGGCGAGGACGGCACTCTTTTCGGCTTCGGCAGCCGAGGCCAGATCCAATTGCATTCGGCCAACCCAATCAGCCCGTTGGACTTTGCGGGTGAGTTGGGCTGTGGCATCCTGCTCGTTGTGAAAATGGAACACGACCAAGAGGCAGACCAGGAGCACTGCCGCTCCAGCCGCCATCCACAGTAGATCCTTAATGCCGGGCTTGATCTTCATAGTACCTCTTATTTACGCTGGTCGAGCGCCAGATTCAGCATCAAAACGTTGACGCGCGGCTCGCCGAGAAAGCCCCATTGCGGTGGCTCGACAAACTTTTCCACCAACGCGCTGACCTGATCGGTGCCGAGTTTGCGTTCGGCGGCAACGCGCGCAATTTGGAGCCGGGCCGCTTCTGGACTGATGTGCGGATCCAGGCCGCTGCCGGATGTGAACACCATGTCGGACGGCACCGGCGCGTCTGCCGCCAGCTGGTTGCCGTCCCGGAACAATTTGGCATTGTTCAGAACGTTGGATTGCAGTGCGCCGCTGGTCGGACCGAGGTTGCTCGCGCCCGACGGCACGGTGGCGTAACTGCCCGCCGAAGGCCGCGGCCAGAAATATTTCGGGCCGGTGAATTGCTGGGCAAGCAATTCCGAGCCGACGACTTTGCCGTCCCGCTCGATCAAGCTGCCGTTCGCCTTGTCATGGAATGTCACTTGGGCGATACCGGTGATGGCGAGCGGGTAGAATACGCCGGTCAATACAGTGAATACGATTGTCAGCAGAATGGATTGGATGATTAGTTTCATAGTGAATCTCCGATTAGGCCAAATTCATCGCGACTAACTCTGGTTGTGCGAGGGTCTCCCGACCCCGCACTTCGGTTGACCGAAGGTCTGCGGTCGCGATGCGCTTGGAGACCGAACGGTCCCACTGCCGGCGAGGTCAGAGACCTTCGCCGAACAAGATTTAATGATTAATTTCATAGGGTGCCTCCGATTACTTCGCCAGATGCATTGCGACCAACGCGATATCGATCAGTTTAATGAAGATAAACGGAATGATGATGCCGCCAACTCCGTAGAGGAGCATGTTCTTGCGCAGGATCGCTGCCGCGCCAATCGGCGTGTATTTTACGCCGCGTAACGCGAGCGGGATCAGCGCGACGATGATCAGCGCGTTGAAAATGACCGCGCTCAGAATGGCACTCTCCGGCGAATGCAGATGCATGATATTGAGTTTATCGAGCGGGCCTTTGCCCAGTGCGGTTGTGGCGTAGAGCACGCCAAACATCGCCGGGATGATCGCGAAATACTTCGACACGTCGTTGGCGATGCTGAACGTGGTCAGGGCACCACGGGTCATTAGGAGTTGTTTGCCGATTTCGACAACCTCAATCAACTTCGTCGGGTTCGAGTCGAGGTCCACCATGTTGCCGGCTTCGCGGGCGGCTTGTGTGCCGGTATTCATCGCCACGCCGACGTCCGCTTGCGCGAGCGCGGGGGCGTCGTTGGTGCCGTCGCCGATCATCGCGATCAATTTGCCGCCGGCCTGTTCCTGCCGGATCCGGGCGAGTTTGTCTTCGGGTTTGGCCTGCGCGATAAAATCATCCACACCGGCTTCGGCGGCAATGGCGGCGGCCGTGAGTTGGTTGTCGCCGGTAATCATGACGGTTCGGACCCCCATTTTTCGCAACTGGGCGAACCGTTCCTTGATGCCGCCTTTGACCACGTCTTTGAGATGGATTACGCCGAGCATCCGCGGTCCGTCGGCCACAACGAGGGGCGTCCCGCCTGACCGCGAAATTCGTTCCACAGTTTCTGCAACGGCCGAATCGTTTTGGCCGCCCAGTTTCAGAACCCAGTCGCGGATGGCTTCGGCGGCGCCTTTGCGAATGGAACGTTTCGTGCCATCGTTGAAATCCATTCCACTCATCCGGGTCTGGGCTGTGAACGGGACAAACGTGGCGTGTTGTTCCGCGACTTCACGACCGCGCAGGCCGTGCTTTTCTTTCGCGAGCACGGCGATGGAGCGGCCTTCGGGGGTTTCATCGGCAAGCGACGCGAGCTGGGCGGCGTCCGCAAGCTCCTCGACCTTGACCCCGGGGGCCGGGATGAATTCCGTGGCCATCCGGTTTCCCAGTGTGATCGTACCGGTTTTGTCGAGCAGGAGGACGTCCACGTCACCGGCGGCTTCAACCGCCCGGCCGCTGGTTGCAAGGACATTCCGGCGCATCAGGCGGTCAATGCCGGCGATGCCGATGGCGCTGAGTAATCCGCCAATGGTTGTGGGGATGAGACAGACAATCAGGGCGAGCAGGACTGGGATGGAGGTCAGCACCACTCCGGACTGGCCGGCTGCAGTTTCATTGTACCGGGCGTATGGCGGCAGGGTGACGACCACGAGAATGAACAGCGCCGTCAGGCTGACCAGCACAATGTTCAGGGCGATCTCATTGGGCGTTTTCTGCCGGCGGGCGCCTTCGATCATCGAGATCATCCGGTCAAGGAATGAGTTGCCGGATTCGGCGGAGACCCGGACGACGATCCGGTCGCTAATGACCCGGGTGCCACCCGTGACGGCACTCCGGTCGCCCCCGCTTTCCCGGATGACGGGCGCGGACTCACCCGTAATTGCGGATTCATCCACCGTGGCAATCCCGGAGATGATCTCGCCATCGGCGGCAATGGCGTCGCCGGCCTCACAGACGAACACGTCGCCCACCTTCAGTTCGGCACTCGACACGGAAACTTCCTGGTCGAGCAAACCCGTGGTCCCCTTGACGAGTTTACGGGCGAGCGTCGTCGTGCGCATTTTGCGCAATGCGTCCGCATGCGCTTTCCCGCGGCCTTCGGCCATCGCCTCCGCAAAGTTGGCGAACAGGCAGGTGAACCAGAGCCAGATGCAAATTTGCACGTTGAAGCCCGTGCACTGGCCTGGCATGAACAGGATGAGGGTCGTCCAGATCGAGCCGACCCAGACGACGAACATGACCAGGTTCTTGATCTCATCGCGCGGGTTCAGCTTCTTGAACGCGTCGATGACAGCGTGCTGCACCAGTTCCGAGTATTTGATTTCGATTTTTGTGGTCATAGTGATTTCCTTAGAACACCCGGCCTGCCAGCATCAGGCCATGCTCCACGATCGGTCCCAGGCACAAGGCCGGAAAAAACGTCAGTGCGGCAACAATCAGAATCACGCCCAACAACACGCAGCCAAATGTCAGGCCGTTTGTCGGCATTGTGCCCGGCGAAGCCGGGACAGTTTTCTTGGCGGCCAGTCCGCCGGCAATCGCCAGCACGGCAAAGGCCACGCCAAACCGGCCCACAAACATTGCGGTGCCGAGTGTCAGATTGTAAAAGACCGTATTGGCATTGAGCCCGGCAAAGGCGCTGCCGTTGTTGTTCGCGGCGGAGGCGTAGGCATAGAAGATTTCACTCAGTCCGTGCGGACCGGCATTGTTCAGGCTGGCGAGTCCGGTCGCCACGCTACACGCGATGGCCGAGCCGATCAGGATCAGGAAGTTTGGAATGAGAATTCCCACCACCGCCCAGGTCGCTTCCCAGGCCTGGATTTTCTTGCCAAGATATTCCGGCGTCCGGCCCACCATCAACCCGGCAATAAACACGGCGAGCAAGACGTGCATCATCATTCCATACAAGCCGGCTCCGACGCCGCCGAACACGATGCAGCCGAGCATCAGATTCCACAACGGCGCCAAGCCCGCCAGCGGCGTGAAACTGTCATGCATCGAGTTGACCGCGCCGCAGGAGGTGCCGGTCGTCGCGGTGGCAAACAGCATGCTGTTCATCACGCCGAACCGCTGTTCCTTGCCTTCGAGGAGCTGCGTGTAGTTGCCCATGACCGGATTCGGCTGCGTCTCGGCCCACCATGCCAGCGCGAATGTGCCCACCAACAAGACCAGCATCACCCCAAACAACACCCACGCATGCCGCTGGTCACCCACCAGCAGTCCGAACGCATACACCAGTCCGGCCGCGATGATGAGCAGCCCGAACATCTCAATAAAATTTGTCCACGGCGTCGGACTCTCGAATGGATGCGCGCTGTTCTGGCCGAAAAACCCGCCGCCATTGGTGCCGAGTTGTTTGATCGCCACCTGTGACGCCGCCGGGCCGCCCGGAATGCTCTGGGTCTCCACTTTCTGGTCAACCATGACCGCGATATTGGTCAGGACCGGCTGCCCTTTCTCGTCGAGCTTCGCCACATCCACGAGCACCGGCGCGCCATTGGAAAGCACGGCCTGGCCCTTGTCATCGAGCTTCGGGGCTTGCACCAGCACTGCCACATTGGTCAGCACCGGCTGACCTTTGTCATCGGTCTTGGGAACCGACGTGGTGTAGGGCTCCGTCAATTTCGCATCCTGGTACGGCTTGAAATTCTGCACCACGCCCTGGCTAACCAGCAGGATTGCGACGCTGGCCGAGAACGGCAACAGCACGTAGAGCGTCGTGCGGGTCAGGTCCACCCAGAAACTCCCCAGCGTCTTGGCTGACGCGCGCTTGATTCCGCGGGCGAATGCGACCAGGATTGCGATCCCGGTGGCGGCGCTGAGGAAATTGTGGACTGCCAGCCCGGCCATTTGCGTGAAATAGCTCATGGTGTTTTCGCCAGAGTACGCTTGCCAGTTGGTATTGGTGATGAAACTGATGGCAGTGTTTAACGCCAGCGCCCAGGACACATTCGGGAAATGCTGGGGATTCAGCGGCAGCCAGCCCTGTGTCATCTGGATGGCCAGGAGCGAAAGCAGGCCGACGACGTTGAAGAGCACGACTGCCAGGAAATACCGTTTCCAGGACATCTCTTCGTCGGAGCGTACGCCGCCCAGCCGGTAGATCAGGGTTTCGAGTGATGCCAGGAATTTCAGGCGCCCCTCGAACACTCGTGCCATGTATTTACCCAGGACTGGCGTCAATCCAATCAGCAGACCAAAGAACACTAGCAGCTGCAAAAGTTCGTTCTGTTTCATGCTTCGACTTTGGCACTGTCGCGGGCGGAGTGATAATTAAAAGGGGGCGCCGGAGTGTTAAGAAATCGTTAACACAGATTTGGGAAGCTCTTGCAAGACCGCGCCGACTGCCCGAAACCTCCCGGAACGAAGTTCAACATGAGCAGGCAGTCTCAATTTGAACACTCATTAGAATCAGCCGAGAATTTTGCGGCCATCACCGGCATGGACAGAATCGCGGCTTGTTGTTACAAAACGGGGCACACGCCATGCAACGCCTGCTTTCATTACCATCTCGGATTGCGCGAGAATTCGCGACACTCGAACCAGAACGTGCGTTGGATTGGTTTGTCAGCAGCGACCCGGTCGGGCAGAACCTCGGCTCGGGCGGCGGCACGGCCCACCTGCTTCTCGAAGCCTGGCGGGCGACCGGCGGGGGCTGCGCGTTTACCGACTGGCTCCGGCAATCCCAGAAACTCATCATCCATGCGGGTGGCGAGAGCCGGCGCTTGCCGGCCTACGCCGTGGGCGGCAAGGCGTTGATCCCGCTGCCGGTCCTGCGTTGGTCGCATGGCCAGCGACTCGACCAAACGTTACTCGATCTGCAACAAACGGTTTACGAAAGTATCTTCAACTCCGCGCCCGCCGCCGCGCGCGTGATGATCACCACCGGCGATGTGCTCCTCCGCTATTCGGCACCGCTGCCGAAGTTACCAGAGGTGGACGTGCTCGCAATGGGGTTGTGGGTGAAACCGGAACTCGCCTCCCATCACGGCGTATTTTTTTGTCCGCGCCGCACTCCCAACCAACTCGCGTTCTTTCTCCAAAAACCAACCCCGGCCCATATCCGGGAACTCGGTGAGGATTATCTTTTCCTCGTGGATGTCGGCGTCTGGATGCTGAGCGAGCGCGCGGTCAACGTGCTCCTGCAGAAATGCGGCGGCGAAGCGGCGGTGCACAAGTATGAATTGTTTGCAGAATTCGGTCTCGGCCTCGGCGCCAAACCGGCCCGCGCGGACGCCGCGGTCAATGCGCTCACAAGCGCCGTCGTGCCGTTGCCGCAGGGCGAGTTTTATCATTTCGGCACGAGCCGGGAACTGATTGAATCGGTGGCGGAGCTGCACAACGTCGTCGTGGATCAAACCCGCTGGGGCACCGCAACGGCGACGTTGCAACCGGATATGCATCTGCTGAACTGCAACTACCAAGCGGCGCGCGGCGGATCCCACCCGACAATCTGGGTGGAGAACTCGCACATCCCGGCGTCCTGGACCGTCGCCCGTGAACATTTGTTGACCGGCGTGCCGGCGAATGATTGGGAGTTGGAACTCGAACCCGGCGTCTGCCTCGATTTTCTGCCCATTGGCGCGGACGAATTGTGCCTGCGGTTTTATGGCATTGATGATCCGTTCCGCGGCGAGGTCTGGCTCGGGCGGCCGCTCAGTCAATGGTTTGCCGCGCGCAATCTGCCGCTGGTTGCGGGCGATCTGCAGCAGGCACCGCTTTTCCCGGTATTGCCGACGCGGGAATGGACGCCGCGCTTTATCCAATGGCTCTGCGCGGCGCAACCGACCCAGGATCCGGCCCTGTCCGCGCTGTGGCTGAAGTCGCCGCGGTTGTCGGCCAGCCAATTGATGGAGCACGTGAATTTGCAGAGGCTCGCCGCGCAGCGCACCGGGAATCGCGAGCGCGTATTTGCCCTGTTAGCGCAGAATTACCGGCAAAGTATTTTCTATAAACTTGATCTGGAAGCGACGGCCCGGTTGTACGCGGCAACAAAGCTGGACCTGCCGGCGGAGTTACCGGCCGGTGCTGCCATCGAGCCTTTGCGGCGGGTGCAGGATGCGATGTTCCGGGCCGCGGTTTTGCGGCGCCGGCAGGTGCCCGCTTGGGAACGAGAGGAGGCACGGGCGTTTCGGTTGTTGCGCGAGGTCATTGTGCGCGAGACGGAATTGGCGCCAGTCACACCGCAGCGCTGTGTGCTGGAAGATCAGATTGTCTGGGGCCGGAGTCCGGTGCGGCTCGATCTGGCCGGCGGGTGGACCGATACGCCACCGTACTGTTTGCAGTTCGGGGGAAAAGTTGTGAATGCAGCGGTCGATCTCAACGGACAACCGCCGATCCAGGTTTTTGCCCGGGTGTGCGCGCGACCGGAACTGGTGATCCGCTCGATTGACATCGGTGTGGAAGAGCGCGTGCGGACGTTTGCCGAACTGGCAGCGTTTGATCAGATCGGCAGCGGGTTCACGATTGCGAAAGCGGCCCTGGCGCTGGCTGGTTTTCTCCCGCGCTTCAACGCCAACAGCGCGGCCACGTTGGAGCAGCAATTGAAAAACTTTGGCGGTGGCATCGAAGTGTCACTGCTCAGCGCGGTGCCCAAAGGTTCGGGGCTGGGCACGAGTAGCATCCTTGCAGCAACGCTGTTGGGGACGTTAAGTGAATTGTGCGGGCTGCACTGGAATGAACACGATTTGTTTCGCCGGACCATGGCACTGGAGCAATTGTTGACGACGGGCGGTGGCTGGCAGGATCAGGTCGGCGGAATTTTGCACGGGTTGAAATTGATCGAGACCGAAGCCGGGCTGGAGCAGACGCCAACGGTGCGCTGGTTGCCGGGTGATTTTCTCGGCAACAACTTGACGATGCTTTACTATACCGGCATCACGCGGGTGGCCGCGGATATCCTCCGCGAAATCGTGCGCCGGATGTTCCTCAATGCCCGCGCCACGCTCGATATCGTCGGTGAAATTGGCCGGCACGCAGCCAGCACGGCCGACCTCTTGCAGCGGAACGATTGGAACAGTTTCGGCGCGGCGATCGCAACGAGTTGGCAACTCAACCAGCAGTTGGATGCCGGCACCAATCCACCGGCGGTCCAGGCCATCCTCGATCAAGTCGGTGACTACCTGACCGGCGCGAAACTTCTCGGTGCCGGCGGTGGCGGCTTTATGTTGATGATCGCGAAGGATGAGGCGGCCGCCCACCGCATTCGCACCGCGCTCTCCGAGCGCCCGCCCAACGCCAAAGCCCGCTTCGTCAATCTCCGGATCTCAACGACCGGTCTGCAAGTGACGCGGAGCTAGCCGGGCCGGCTCCCCAACTGAACTGAACTGATAAGAAATTGCTTTTGGGGACCGAATCACGCTTGCGCAGGGGGGTTAACACGGCCTGCCGGAGAGAAATTCAGGTTTCAGCAATGACCCCGGCGACCAAAGTTTCAAAAGCATGGGCGAATGGGCGCATCGATCCGGAAAGCTGACCGCCTGAAAGCTGACCGCCTTGCGTTTGCCCGGCGTTTCCCGTATTGTCAGCCCATGAACGAGCGTATCGAAATCAACCCGCGGGTGTGCGGCGGCCAACCCGTTGTCAAAGGCACACGGATTCCCGTGGTTGCCCTCCTCGAACAACTGACGGCCGGTGAGTCGTGGGACTCGCTCCTGCACGCCTATCCGGAACTGGCCCGCGCCGACATTCAAGCGGCCTTGGATTATGCCCGGCAAGCCGTGCTGCATACCGAATTCACCGTTCTGGAGCCGGCCTGAATTGCCGTGCGTCTTTACCTTGACCAAATGCTGCGAGCCGATCTCGCTGACCGGCTGTGTTCGCATGGCCACGACGTAGTTCGGACCAGCGATACCGGTCAGGCGCGCGCGGATGATGCGCTGGTCCTCGACCGGGCCGGACGCGAACAGCGCATTCTCGTCACACTGGATGGACACTTTGGTGATTGGGTGGTGCTGCCGTTGTCCGAACATTGCGGAGTCATTCGCGTCAAAGCGCATCCACCCACCACCGAGAATGTCGCGGCGTTACTGC
>Ga0209083_1000497_pt1 | contig 58044 bp, 64 predicted proteins | sample AM7aDNAmetaG_FD_184132 | JGI IMG/M metagenome (GOLD analysis project Ga0209083, IMG submission 184132) | Freshwater microbial communities from Finland to study Microbial Dark Matter (Phase II) - AM7a DNA metaG (SPAdes) (version 3) | ecosystem: Environmental > Aquatic > Freshwater > Lake ...
ACATCCATCCTGTCGATCTGGCTGATATTCTCGAGGAGCTGGAAGGCAGCCAGCGTATGGCTGTATTCAATCAGATTGAGCCGGAACTGGCATCCGATACCCTCGAAGAGGTTGAACCGCGAGTACAACGTGAGCTTATCCGATCAATGGAAAAAGAGCGGGCTGCCGAATTGATCAACGAAATGAGTCCTGCGCAGGTCGCCGATATTCTTTCGGTGCTGCCTGCGTCGGAAGCTGATGAGATTATCGAGTTTGTTGACAGTGAAAACAAACAGAGGGTACAGCAGATTATTGATCAGCATGATGAAAACATTATGCTCTACTCCACGCAGCAGGTTATCAAACGACCACACGATACTGTCGTGAGGGATGTCATTACCAATTATCGAGACGTTGCCGGTGATATGGATGTCATCATGTATGTCTATGTTGTCAATGAAGAGAATATGTTGCAGGGCGTTGTTGATTTAAGGGAACTGATTGCCGCTGAACCAGAACAGACACTGGGTGAAATTATGACAGACAATGTTATTACCCTCAATCCGGATGAAACCCTGCAGGATGCTGTTGATATGTTTTTCCGCTACTCCTTCAGGGCTATACCGATAATTGATGAAAACAGTTATATGCTTGGTGTCGTGTCTTTTCATGATATCAAGGGAGTTAAGCCTCGATTGGATTAAAAGAGTGTCCATTTGGCTGTAGCTGCTTTATAAAGATTGAAACACTGAAATTCAGGATCTTTCAACGGGATATGGCCGATACTTCACGACAGAAAGAAGAGCAGCAATACACAGATCAGGATCTGGTTACTCAGACGCTTGCTAATAAGCAGGCATTTGCCAAAATTGTTCGTCGCTATGAAGCACCTCTTTTACGATATATAACCCGTTTGGGTTGCAGGAATACCGCTACAGCGCAGGACTTGCTGCAGGAGATATTCATCAAAACCTACGTTCATCTTAATGATTACGATCATTCGCTTCAGTTTTCATCGTGGATCTACAGAATTGCGCATAATGAAATAATCAGCTCATTTCGAAAGGAAAAGAATGGCCCGATTGTATTAGAGAGAGAGGGCGATTTATTTCTCTTTGATAAAGTGGTTGATGATTTAGATCTGGCAGGTCATGATGGACAAAAGCATACGGCAGTTGAAATACAGGCGGCAGTGGAACGGCTTGATTCCAAGAGTCGTGAAATCATTGTCTTGAAATTCTTTGAAGAAAAGCGCTATGAAGAAATATCAGATATTTTACAGATACCTGAGGGTACAGTTGCTACAATGATTAATCGCGCAAAGAAAAAGATAAAAAGTTATTTAGAAGCGAGTTAGATACCATGATTATGCTCAAGGACAGATCAAAATCCATTCTGGAGGAAATCGAAAAAAGAAAGGCAGTGCCTATTCCGCGTTGGCACTTTGCTCTCCAGCGATTTGGTTTTTGGCTGCTTGCGGCAATTGCTGTTTTAACTGGCAGTATTGCGATGGCAACAGCGATTTATGTTTTCATTGATAACGATTTCATTGAAGATCATGAATACATCCACTTGTTTTTATCAGAGCGGCCCCTGATTGCCGAAATTGTCGCAAGCATACCCTATATATGGCTGGCAACTCTTGCACTTTTTACTCTTGTTGCCTATTTCGGATTTCGGCACACGAAAACAGGCTATCGGTATGCTACAACCAAGGTCATTGCAGGAGCGCTGCTGGCAAGCCTCTTGCTCAGTGTTGGATTGAACACGATTGATGTAGGCAAGTACATACACCGTTATCTTATAGAAAATGTCCATGTCTACAACAAGCTGGTATACGCCAATGAACACCGCTGGACGCATGCAGAAAAAGGCTTGCTCGGCGGCAAGGTTATTCAGTATCAAAAGGATAAACATCTGCTTGTTATAAAAGATTATAACAAAAATATCTGGCAGATTGACATGAACGGTACCGAGGTGCGGCCAGGTACTCGGATTCTTCCGGGAAAACATCTGAAAATCACCGGTGTAGTTACTGCCGCGCAGATGTTTAAGGCATATACGGTACAGGGCTGGTCAAAGAGATATCGTAAACGCCCCGTTTCAGTGCCGAAAACTGCCCCAGCCAAGACCGTCAAGGACACGCTCGTTCCTTGACGCTTGGGCATGAGAGCAGGCTCTCAATACACTCCACTATTGTAGCTGTAGCTCCCGTCCTCTCTTGAACGAAGGTTGCAGCGATTTCTCCTTTCCGTTTCCTTTCGGCGATATTGGTCATCAGGATGTTCAGTGCAGTAGAGAGAGTTGCGTGATCATAAATCACTGTGGCACCTCCTGTGTCGGCAAGAGCTTCTGCTTCAGGAGAGTTGTGACAGCGGGGCCCGAACAACACTGGAATGCCGTAGACTGCCGGTTCAAGCGTGTTATGCACATTAACGCCGAAACCGCCTCCAACGTATGCTATCGACGCCAGCGAATAAAGCTCCACCAGATAACCGGTCTGGTCAATGACGAGAACTTCACGATCAGGATCAAATTTTTCATCTCTTGTGGATGCCCGAACAAAAGCAAGAGAGCGTTTTTGCAGCTCATGGCAGAGACGTGCCATATGTTCAGGATATACTTCATGAGGCACCAGAATAAGTGAGGGTCGCTTTTCAAGCTCCTGCCACGCCGTAAGGAGAAGAGTTACATCCTTTTCCCAGACACTTCCGGCAACCAGTACTGTTTTGTGTTCAAAAAAAAGCTTGAGATGATCAACCCTTGAAGAGTTTTTACTGCGCGTAAAAACCTGATCAAACCTTGGTTCACCAGCAGTTTGAGCCTGCGGGCATAAGAATATTTCACGGAAAGCAAGGGTATCCTTTAATGATACCGTATAGATTTTATCGAACAGGTGAAAAATGCTCCGGTAAAATTTTTTTACAACCGGTTTAAAATAGGGAGCATTCTCTTGGAGTACGGCAGCAGCAAGGATGAGTTTCGTGCCATATTTTTTTGCTTCCAGAAGATGGTTTGGCCAGAAATCGTAGCGCATGAGAAGCAGGATATCAGGTTTGAGCAGCGACACCAGTTTTTTTGCATTGGCTTGCGTATCAATTGGCAGGTAAAAAACGGCAGCTGCATCAGGGAAGTTTTTTCTCATGTTGTATCCTGAATCAGAAAGGAAAGAGACAAAAAAAGTAATATCCGGCCGTTTCTCTTTCAGTGCAGCAATGATTGGTCGTGCCTGCTCGAATTCCCCTACAGATGCGGCATGTATCCATACCCTGAAAGCAGAAGGGGAGAGGTGATTGATTTTATGTTCCAGTGTATCAAACAAACCGTTACGTACCTGGAAAAAAGTTCGAAGTTTAGGGTGCAGGGGGCTGAGAACTCTTGCAGTACCCAGGATTAACGGAAAAAACGTGGTATAGAAGAAGAGGGGAACGCTATGCATCAGGAAATTTTTCTTGCTCATGACATGGGTAAATAGCATAAAGGTAATAAAAAAGTCCATCGCACCATCGACCTGAGCGCTATTCCTCTTGTCCGTTCGATCCGACTTTTTTCTCTTCCCAAAATAAATTCGTCTTTTAACCAAAAAAAATCGTACTATGCTGACGTTTTTAATGCGTGGTGAATATGCTAAGAAAGGACGCAGGGATAATTTGTCTTACGGTTTATGAATTTCCCGGCGTTTGTGACGAAACGATGGCGCTCGGAATTGTCTGAAGTTGCCCGGATGTTTTCGGTTGATGAGAACTCTTCTTCATTTTTTTCTTTCCTGCATTGCTGCCACTCCCGCCTCCTATGAGGCTTTTTTTCTCAATGATCAGGAAAGGAACACACAATGAAAGAACAGCAATTATTGCCGCAGGATTTCCGCAGCCTTCAGCTTGCGGAACCCATAATGAGAGCCCTTGAAGAGGTCGGGTATGAAAACCCCACACCGATTCAGGCTCAGACCATTCCTCTTATTCTCGAAGGACGTGATGTCCTTGGGCAGGCACAGACCGGAACCGGAAAAACCGCAGCTTTTGCCCTGCCGATACTCTCTAATATCAATATTGAACAGGCCGAACCTCAGGCACTTGTGCTGGCTCCGACCAGGGAGCTTGCCATACAGGTTGCCGAGGCATTTCAGCGTTATGCCGAATATCTTAAGGGCTTCCATGTTATCCCTATTTATGGAGGACAGGACTACGGTATCCAGCTTCGCATGTTGAGACGGGGTGTGCACGTTGTTGTCGGTACACCTGGCCGTGTCATGGATCACATGAGACGTGGCTCACTTAATCTCTCCTCTTTGAAATGCCTTGTGCTTGACGAGGCCGACGAAATGCTTCGCATGGGATTTATTGACGATGTCGAATGGATCCTTGACCAGACACCTAAAGGCCGGCAAGTTGCTCTTTTTTCCGCAACAATGCCCTCGGTTATTCGACGTATTGCACAAAAGTATCTGAATAATCCAGCTGAAGTTACCATTCAGACAAAAACCACCACTGTCGATACCATTCGTCAGCGTTACTGGATTGTCGGTGGAAGTCATAAAATCGATATTCTTACAAGAATTCTTGAAGTCGAGCCATTTGATGGCATGCTTATTTTTGTTCGCACAAAAACCATGACGCTTGAACTTGCCGAAAAACTTCAGGCAAGGGGATATGGTGCCGCCGCTCTTAACGGAGATATGGCACAGAATCAGCGTGAACGCACTGTCGAGCAATTGAAAAACGGAGGATTGAGTATTGTCATTGCCACCGATGTGGCAGCACGCGGACTCGATGTCGAACGCATCAGCCATGTTATCAATTACGATATCCCATCCGATACCGAATCTTATGTGCACCGTATAGGACGAACAGGACGTGCCGGACGTGCTGGCGATGCCATTTTGTTTGTCTCTCCAAGGGAAAAAAATATGCTTAACGCTATTGAAAGAGCTACTCACAGTCGCATAGAATTGATGGAGCTTCCTTCAACAGAAGTCATCAATAACAAGAGGGTGGCAAAGTTCAATCAGAAAATTACCGATACGATCGCAGCTGAAGATCTTGGATTTTTTACCAATCTTATCGAGCAGTACTGTCACGAGCATGATGTTCCTGCAATTGAAGCAGCAGCAGCTCTTGCATCCATGGTTCAAGGCGAAACACCTCTTCTTTTATCAAACAAGCCTGAAAAAACAAGGCCTCGTGATGATCGGGATGGCTTTGACCGAGATCGCGGTTCAGACCGAGATCGTGGCTCAGACCGAGACCGCGGGCCAGTGAAAAGAAGAAAAAAGGATGAGACCTATGGTGAAGAGGGCAAGGAAAGGTATAGAATTGAAGTTGGCAGCAAGGATGGCGTGAAAGCTGGCAATATTCTTGGCGCTATTCTCAACGAGGTTGGTCTCGATCCGGAATCAGTCGGTCAGATTTCAATCAACGAAGCATACAGCACTGTCGAACTGCCTCAGGGAATGCCGGACAACGTATTTCATGAGCTCAGAAAGGTCCGGGTCTGCGGCCGTCAGCTAAGGCTTACCAAAATGGAAGAACAAGAGCGTCAGTCGTCATCACCGTATGGAATAAAAAAGAGCTTTAAGAAGCCGTTTAAACCAGCAGGAAAAGAAACCGCATTCTTCACCGGCAGCAAAAAGAAATACAAAAGTTAAGCTGTACGGCATATTTTTTTTTCAGGCGGGGAGTTTTGCTTCCCCGCTTTTTTTTGCCCAATCTGAACCTGTACAGCGCCGTACCGATCGCACAGTATACAATGATGCTGATAACTGAACCCGGTGCCCTATTCTGATCAAGCCGTTAAGCAGCAGGGGGCTGCCGATGGCGTTGCTGACCGTATGGAGTAGAAGAAGTGGCCATACCGAATGTGTCAGAAGCAGGATCTCTCCGTATACGAATGACATTGCAAGAACGCCGGCGAGCAGCATGGGAAAAAAAGTTGTGAAACTCTGTGAAGTATACGCACTAAAAGAAGCCCTGTCCAGAAAGAAGAGGTAGTATGGAACATGCCATGTGGCCCATACCAGACCTGCCAGAGCGTGTCCCGCCAGATCGTTTATGCCAAGCGAGGAGATCCTCGGGGCGAGATAGCCGCGCCAGGCAAACTTTTCGAAAATATTCTTGACAAAAGAGGGGAGGAGTCCCAAGAATACTGTTTTCAGAAAAAATCCTCCTATGGCTGGTGAATACGCAGGCACAGTGGTCAAACCCGTGATAAGACCGATGACAAGAGTGAGTGCTGCGCTAAAAGGGAATAACAACAGTGAGAAGGTATACCATACCGCATTCTGTGTTAGTTTAACCCAGTTGATGTGTATATCTGCTGAATAATGATGGATACCAATAATTTGTTTTTCGTTCTATTCAATGTATAAAATGATACATACGCATTATGTTAATCTAAAGGTATCGAGAACCGCTGCTGATGAAGTTATTCGTGCCGCGTACAGGGTGTTGTTAAAAAAATATCATCCCGATATTCATCCTGATAATCCTGATAATGCTCGGATTATGCAGATTATTAACGAATCCTATAAAGTGTTCATTGATCCAGTAAAAAAAAATTGAACACGATGAATGGTTAAGAAATAAAGAATTAAAAGAGGCGGATGCAAAAGTTGTTCAAGATAAGAGGGAATCTGAGGAGCAGAGACAAGAGACAGAGAATTGTCAACAATATAACCAAAACACATTAAGTGGTAGACCACTAAAAGATAATCCGTTTAAGAATATATACAAATCATGGACTAAGAAAATACAATTTTGGAAGATGTGGAATGCGTTGTATGTGATTTGTTTTTGGTTTTTCAGTGTACTAAGAATTCTCAATATGTTAGAGCTCCAATATGTTATCAAAGCGTTCAGGCACCACCCGCAGCGCCAACGACACCAGCAGCAATTCCTACTCCTGCCGAACCTGCCATGAACAATAACGCCAGACGCGCCCCCTAACCATCAAATTAATAATGAATATATAAATATTATTAAACGATTTATTGAAGCAGAAGATAGAAGATATATCCTTACTATCAATAACTGTCTATCTTAAAATATTGATAGGTATTGGGACATATTAAGTCCAACTAAAGAAAAAATTAATAATAAATATCAGCATATTTTGAGAATAACAGCACATTCAAAAAACCAAATTCTTCATATTGGTAAGCATAATTAAAATATATATGTATTATTTTCAAAATATCAATATGAAGGAAATAGACTGTATAAAGTTATTATAAAAAATAATACAGTGAAAATCATTCAAGTCCATGGTATTGACTGATGAAAAAATATTTTTTAATTTACAAGAAAACGCCACGCTCTTCAGTGGCTGAATAAAAAAAAGTGTTAAAATTTGGTTAAACGCAAAAAAGGGAACTATGATTGATTCAGAAAGAATTTCCCGTGATGTTAGTAGAACGGGTCACTGGGGAAATGGAGATTACGAGCTTATTATAAGCAATGACAATGATATTGATTATGTGAAGATGTTAGTAAAGAAAATTTATGAAATGAAAGGCTGAATTTCGTTGTTGGTTTTGTCAAACAACACTGAACAGAGTAATATCTTCCCGAAAGTCATTTCTATGGATTCATAACTTATCACCACATAAGAAAAGTGTTTTGCCTTCAATAAAAAGAAACTTTTCAAATTCTATTTTTTTATTACATTCAAGATAACACCAAATTGGTAAGGTGTTTAACTATAAAAATTGAATAAATATGCCATCGACACAACTATCTGAACTAAAAGCACAAATTGCTCAACTTCAACAAGAGGCAGATGAAATCATCAGGAACGAAAGAATTGACGTTATCAAGGATATTCATGATAAAATGAACACCTACAACATAACGGTTGATGAACTTCACCGTATAACGAAGCCGGTTGCTTCAAAGAGTCCTTCTGTGATAAAATACAGAAAAGATGCATATCTGGTTTGGGTTGGACGAGGACCAAAACCTCAATGGGTAAAAACTTTGGAAGCAAACGGTGAAAGCCTCGAGCAGTACAGAGTTTAAGGGTGAATATTATTATCACAGTAACACTTTCTTCAATGAGGCTTCGATAGAGGCCTCATTTTTTTGTCCTGATCGAAGAGCAATTCCCCACGGAAGTGCATCGACGTTGATAAGATCAAGGATGATGTTGTGAGCGATTTTGGAAGCTGATGGAAGCTGATGGAAGTGGTTGGGTAAAAGGCTCTATAGACAATTTCACGGGTACCCGCAATAGTTCTATATTGTAATCGATTCATCTTTCCCAACATATTGTGATGTTGAGGGATAAGTAAACTTTCGCATATCAGGGAGACAAATAATGGAACTCCAATTCTACGGTGCAACGGAACGGGTGACCGGCTCCTCTCATATTCTCAGAGTGAACGGTGTTACTGTTTTAATCGATTGCGGTCTTATACAGGGGTCTCGACAAGATGAAGCGCTTAATCGTCTGCCATTTCCTTTTGATCCTTCATCCATCAATGCTGTTGTGCTTACTCATGGACATATAGATCACTCGGGACGTCTGCCATTACTGGTAAAACAAGGATTTCAAGGGCCGGTTTATACAACACCAGCAACGATTGATCTTTGCAAGGTACTGTTGCTGGATTCTGCCTCTCTTGGTGAGCGTGATGCAGAGTATCGACGAAAGTATCCCGAAACGCGGGCTGATAAACATGCCGAGCCACTCTATACTCGTGATGACGCATTGAGATCTCTCAATACCATGACAGGTTTGCCTTATGGCGAAAAGCATGAAATTCATCCTGGCATAGTGATATGCTTTCGCGATGCCGGGCATATTCTTGGATCAGCTCTTGTTGAGGTATGGCTGAAAGAAGATGGTATTGCAAAGAAACTTGTTTTCAGTGGTGATGTAGGGCAGTATGGTACTCCTATTTTGAAGGATCCCGAAACCATTATGGAAGCAGATGCCGTTATTCTTGAGAGTACCTATGGCGATCGATTGCACAGGGAACTTAAGCTTACCCTTGCTGAAATAGGGGAAATTATCAAGTCGGCCAGTAGTCGAAACGGCAATATTCTTATTCCTGCTTTTGCAATCGGCAGAAGCCAGGAGTTGCTCTACCTGTTTGGACAGTATTATGAAGAGTGGGGGCTTGATCAGTGGCAGGTTTTTCTTGACAGTCCTATGGCGATAGAAGCCAGCAACATCTATTGGGACTATCCGGAATTGTATGATGAGGAGGCGGTTGCGTTTCGTAATGATAAAAGCATTATGCCACATTTGAAGAACCTCCATTTTACCCCGCAACCGGAGCAGTCGAAGGCCATCAATGCTGTAAAAAGCGGTGCAATTATTATTGCCGGCAGCGGCATGTGCAATGGAGGTAGAATATTACATCATCTTAAACACAATATTGAACGTCCCGAATGTACTTTGATCATGACTGGTTTCCAGGCTGAAGGAACCCTTGGCCGTTCCCTTGTTGATGGAGAGAGAGAAGTGATTATCCACGGCAGGAATTGTCAGGTCAAGGCAGCTCTCCATACTATTGGTGGTTTATCAGCGCATGGGGATCAGCATGATCTGCTTCGCTGGGCGGGTGGATTTGTCAATAATCCGGAAATATTTGTCGTTCATGGCGATGAGCCGGTTAAAAAAATATTCCGCGATGCAATTGAAGATCGTTTACATCTGAAGGCCACAATTCCTGCACCGGGTGATGTGATCAACTTTGGTACATAAAATGCAAAAAACTGTACAGGGGTTGCGTGTGTTGGAACAATTCCTATTTTAACAGTGTGTTACAGGTGATGGTTATCGGTTTCAGTACCGCATTGATGATGATGACGATCGTTTTTTTATGTTATTAACAAAGATATTATGTCAGTTACTTCGTTCAGGGAGCTTGTCCCTATTCTTCAGACCTCAATCGGCCCGATGATTCTTATCTCCGGTCTTGGTCTTCTTCTTCTGACCATGACAAACAGGCTTGGTCGTATTATAGACCGCTCAAGATCACTGCTTGATGACCTTGAATCCAATCCTGAGTCCTATGTTCTGCGGATAAACAAGGAGGTCGCTATTCTCTGGAAACGGGCCCGTTATATCCGTGTTGCTATTCTGCTTGCCTGTATGACCTGTTTTGGCGCTTCATTGCTGATTATCATGCTCTTTCTCAGCGCCTTGGTCAATATTGACCTGCCGATGGTTTTATCGGCTGTCTTTATTGGCAGTATGCTCTGTTTGAGCTGTTCTTTGCTCTTTTTCTTTCTTGATGTCAATATGAACCTCGCTGCATTCAGAATAGAGATGGATAGCCACGATAAGAAAAGGCTTATTCTTGAAACTAAAGGATATTGAACGAAAAAAATAGTTTCATCCTCTCGGATGAAAGGTTTTATGGACCTCCTTGATGAAGGAACGGTCAATATGCGTGTAAATCTGGGTAGTGACAATTGAACTGTGGCCGAGCATTTCCTGCACGGCCCGCAGGTCAGCCCCGCCTTCGAGAAGATGGGTTGCAAACGTATGGCGAAAGGTATGCGGGCTGATATTTTTTTCAATGCCTGCGAGCTTCGCATAGTGCTGAACCATGCTGTAAATCGCCATCCTTGAGAGCTTTTTTCCTCTCGAATTAAGAAAGAGATAGTCATCCGAGTCGCGTTTCACCAGCAACAGACGAAGCCCCGACCGGTACTGTCCGATCCAGTTGATGGCGGAGTTGCCGACCGGTACGAGCCTCTCTTTCGATCCCTTCCCGAAGATCCTTACAAAACCGGCTTCCAGATAAAGACTCTGCTGTTGCAGGTTCACGAGCTCGCTTACCCTTACCCCTGTTGCGTAAAGCAGTTCAAGCACTGCCTTGTCCCTTGTGCAGAATTTGCCTTGCGGGGTAGTGCTCATCGGTACCTCAAGCAGGCGCATGGTTTCATCGACAGTCAAAACGGTGGGAAGGTATCTGGCCTGTTTGGGCAGATGGAGGTTTTCCGACGCATTGGTTTCAAGTGTGCGTTCAATCACCAGAAATTTGTGAAATGATCGTATTACTGATATGTTTCTGGCCATTGAACTGGCCTCCAGTCCCGTTGCATCAAGCTCGCCGATGAAGCGCTCGATATGATGGGCTGTTATGGATTCCATATCTCCGGCGCTTTCCTGCATGAAAAACAGATAACGTTTGAGATCGTTACAGTATGCCTCCCTTGTGTTCTGTGCAAAGTTGCGTTCTATGAGCATATAGTTCAGGAAATTGTCAAGAACACTCCTGAACTGGCTATGCAGCGTGTGCATCAGTCAACTCTCTGGTTTTGCGCAGCCGCTGGCAGAATCCTCCATCAAAACCTGGATGTCTTCCCGGGAGGGTGAGGATGGCACCCTTGCTATCCTGTTCCTGCAGGAAGGCTTCAGGCAGGATCCCGCTGTCAGGATCAGCAATAAACTCAGGATGTCTCAGAAGAAATGCCTCTATCTGCAGAGCGTTCTCTTCAGGTTCGATGGAGCAGGTTGAATAGACCAGGATCCCTCCCTCGCCAAGCAGCTCTGCCGAATGGTCAAGCAGTTCCGCCTGCAGCCCTTGGAGCTCCAGCAACGTCTCAGGGGTCAGTTTCCAGCGAAGTTCAGCTCGCCGGCCAAGGACGCCTGTACCGGAGCAGGGAACATCAAGAAGAATGATGTCAGGTTGTTTTTCATTCGTGTAGGTGCGGGCATCCGCCGTCACCGTCTTGATGATGGTGATGCCAAGAGCATGGGAATGACTCTCTGTTTTCAGCAGTTTCTGCTCGTATAGATCTACTGCGGTGATCTCTCCGCTGTTCTGCATCAGCTCAGCTAAAAAGGTCGATTTTCCTCCCGGTGCTGCACAAAGGTCGAGTACTCTTGTCCCAGGCGCAGGATTCAGCAGCAGGCAGGCAAGTGCCTGAGTAGGGTTCTGTACCGTACAGACTCCTTCAGTCACCGCCGGTTCAAAGCTGTTGAACTCCTTAGAAAGAAAAAAGTATTCAATACCGCACTCTTCATGCGCAGCAGCCTCAAGAAGCGGGTCGGAAAAAAACTCCCTGTTCGATGTTCTGAGCCGGTTAATCCTGAATCCAAAAAGCGGAAACTGGTTATTATAGGTGAGTACTGCCTCAGTCTGCTCTTTTCCGTACGCTTTAAGCCAGCGCTCGACCAGCCACTGCGGATGAGAGTATGTTACAGCAAGCAGCTCCACAACGCTTTTATTCTTCAGCCACTCTTCAAGGGTTACACTCTCCGGAGTAATCTTTCTTAAGACACCGTTGACAAGTTTCGACATCCTCTCGCCTTTATACTTCCGAGCAAGCTTGACACATTCGTTGACAGCCGCCCAGTCAGGTACTTTGTCAAAAAAGAGAATCTGATAGACGCCGAGGCGGAGTATGTTTCGCATGACCGGTGCAGCCTTTTCCAGCTTGTGGTGGTAGAAGCGGGTGATGATGAAGTCAAGCTGAAGCCGGTAGCGAAGGATTCCATTGACCAACCCGGTCGTCAGTGCCCGGTCGATGCGGTTAAGCCCTGTGTGATGCAGCATCCGGTGGAGCACCTGATCTGATTTTTTGTTGTCGGTCTCAAGTGCCTGCAGGACGTTCAGGGCAAGTTCTCGTGCTGTGATCATTAGATAAAAATAAAAACTATTTAAGGGCATGCCCTCTTCAGGCTGTTTGTAAAATACTATTCCCTGTTGTAGATTAACGTAACTAAATGTTCTTTTCAAGTTTTTAAGCTATCATCCAGAAAGGTGGAGGGACTGGCCCTGAGAAGCCTTGGCAACCGTCATTACACGATGAGTGGTGCCAATTCCATCCCGGAAATATAACCGGGAATGATGATGGTATGCATGCCTTTCTGCAGGTTCATACCTTTCTTCAGACATATTTCGCTTAAACCTTTTTTTATAAAGAGGTTACCTCCCGTTTTCGTGGAGCGATAGCTCTCTTTTTCAACCATTGTGTACAATGAGCGGAGACGCATGAGAGCATATAAAGAGATTATTTCAAAAAATACGCGCTATTTCGAATCAAGTGAACCGTTTATCACAGAGCTTGGTGCTCTGCTGCCATCGATACGAGTAGCTTACAGGACATGGGGAAAGCTGAATTCGCAAAAAAACAATGTGGTACTGATCTGTCAAGCCTTGACAGGTTCTGCTGATGCGGATGCCTGGTGGGAAGGAATGTTTTCCTTTGGAGGTGCTTTCGATGAAACTGCCGATTTTATTATCTGCAGCAATGTGCTGGGCAGTTGTTACGGTACGACAGGTCCGCTCTCTTTAAATCCCCTTAGCGGAACACATTACGGTCCTGATTTTCCGTTGATAACAATCAGGGATATGGTTCATGTACAGCGTCGTCTGCTTGTCGGTCTCGGCATTGACAGGGTTAAACTGGCGGTTGGAGCCTCCCTTGGGGGCATGCAGGTCCTGGAGTGGGGATTTCTCTATCCGGATGTTGTTCAGGCTCTGATGCCCATGGGCGCTTCCGGACGTCATTCAGCATGGTGCATAGGTCAGAGTGAAGCGCAACGGCAGGCGATTTATGCCGATCGAGACTGGAATAATGGATGGTATGACGAGAGTCATCTTCCTGCACGAGGGCTTGCAGCGGCAAGGATGATGGCCATGTGCACCTATCGAAGTTTCGAGAACTTTCAATCAAGGTTCGGTCGTGAAGTCCAGAGTGGTAAAGGTTCTTTCAAGGTTGAAAGCTACCTCCATCATCAGGGAAAAAAGCTGGTCGAGCGGTTTGATGCCAATGCCTATATTACGCTTACCAAGGCTATGGATTTGCACGATCTCAGCCGGGGCAGGGGAGAGTATGAAGAGGTGCTTCGTTCCCTGCAGATCCCTGTCGAGATACTCTCGATCAACTCCGATGTCCTCTATCCCAAAGAGGAGCAGGAAGAACTGGCAAGGTTTATACCGAAATCAAGCATACTCTATCTCGATGAGCCATACGGCCACGACTCTTTTCTCATCGACGTTGAAAAAGTCAGCCGTATGGTTCGCGATTTTATGGATGGCAGAGCATTGGAAGCTCATCCTGCAGCCTGAGTGATCTCGTCAAATCTCGTATAGTGTCGCAGCACTTCTGGCACTCTTATGTTTCCTTCTGGAGTCTGGTAGTGCTCCAGAAGTGAAACCATCAGTCGGGAGGTTGCCAGCCCTGAACCATTCAGGGTATGAACAAACTCAGGTTTCGACTTGCTGTCAGGCTTGAAGCGAATATTGGCGCGCCTTGCCTGGTAATCCTCAAAGTTAGAACAGCTTGAAGCTTCAAGATATCTCTCTTCCGCCGGTGACCACACTTCAATATCGTAACATTTTGTTGCGTTGGCACTGATATCGCCACTGCAGAGCAAAAGAACGCGGTAAGGTATCTTCAGGGCGATAAGAATCGCTTCGGCGTTCTCGCGTATCTGTTCAAGACTCTTGTATGACTCCTCGGGTCGGGTAAACTTGACCATTTCGACCTTGTTGAACTGATGGACCCTCAGGAAACCTCTGGTGTCCTTGCCGTAACTGCCCGCTTCGCGTCGGAAACATGCTGAATAGGCGGCATAGGATATCGGCAGGGCCTTCTGATCCAGCATTTCTCCCCTGTGCAGATTGGTTATCGGCACTTCAGCTGTCGGGATGGCGTAAAGGTTGTCCTCCTGGATATGGTAAACCTGATCGGCGAATTTCGGCCACTGTCCAGTCCCCCTGAGCGACTCCTGATTAACAAAAAAGGGAGGAAACACTTCGGTATATCCATGGTTCTCAGTATGAAGGTCAAGCATGAAGTTGAGCAATGCACGTTCAAGGCGTGCGCCCTTACCGATATAGGCGGGGAATCCCGCTCCGCATACCTTTGCACCCCGTTCAAAATCGAGGATACCGAGGGATTTGCCCAGCTCAAGGTGGTTTTTTACAGGAAAGTTCAGATCATGCACAAAAGTCACCGGCTCTTTGAATACGACGTTATTTTCAGCTGACCTACCGGCAGGTACCGAGTGGTGAAGTTTATTGGGGAGACACAAAAGGATATTTTCAATAGCCTCTTCCAGACCGCTGAGCAGTGTGTCCATCCCTGAGATATCCTCGGAGACTCTCTTCATCTCAAGGATCAGCTCATCTCCAGACCCGGTTCTGCTTTTTTTAATCTCGGCGATCTCTTTGGATACCTTGTTTCGCAGGGCTTTCTGTTCATCTGAGTGCTGTACCAGCTCCTTGCGCTTTTTGTCGAGTTCAAGGAGTTCGGCGAGTTTTGGTTCTTCGGAAGAGAGCTGGCGCTTGCGCAGCATATCGATCACCTCTTCCGGATTCTGACGGATAACATTGATATCAAGCATGATGATAAAAAAAAATGAGGTTATGCTGAAAGCAGTGATTTGACGATCTGCTGAACCTTGGTACCGTCAGCTTTTCCCTTGAGCGCTTTCATGGCTTCACCCATCACTTTACCAATATCTTTCATGGAGGTAGAGCCTGTTTTTGCGATCACATCCTTCACAATGCCAATCACTTCATCATCGGATACCGGTTCAGGGAGATACTCTTCTATAACGCTGAGCTCTGAAAGCTCTGTAGCTGCAAGGTCGGGACGGTTTCCAGCAGTGAACTGCTCAATGGCGTCGCGGCGTTTTTTGGCAATACTGACTAATACTTCGAGTTCCTGTTCGTCACTCAGCACAGCTTTGCCGCCCACGCGAATTGATACCTCTTTTTCAAGAAAAGCGGCACGGATAGAGCGAATGGCATTAAGGCGGTCTTTATCACCGCTTTTCATGGTATCTTTAAGATCCTGGTCTATTCTTTCTTTCAGACTCATGGTCGTTTATCATTCAAATTGGTTTTTCTAAAATGGAGTAAATGAAAATACAGGAAAAAATGCGGCTTTCCCACAAGAGCTTTTGCATTGTTTACTCATTGATATCCCCGCAAACCGGCCTTATGACAAGCTCTTCCACCGTTGTTCGCGACGCCGTAAGAAATGCTTGCACCACAGGAGCTGAAATATCCTCAGGCATCATCATCACATTTTTCATACTATCGGGAATCTCTTCTCCCCACATAGGTGTATAGACTGCTCCTGGCATGACATTGGTGATCCTGACATTACAGCTTTTCGCGTAGAGGCGTAGTGTTTCAACCAGCCCTTTCTGTCCAAACTTCGACATTGAGTAGAGCGAAGAGCTCTTGAATGCCGTTTCAGCCGCAATGGAGGTGATAAAGAAAATATGACCAGATCTCTGCTTTTCCATGATTGCAAAGACCTTTTGTGTGAGAAAAAAAGTTCCCTTCAGGTTCGTTCCCATGGTATAATCGAAATCCTCCTCTGTCATTTCGCCGATCGCCTTGAACCTTCCAACGCCGGCATTATTGACAAGGCAGTCGATTGAGCCGTAGCGTTTGAGGGTTGTAGTAACAAGTCGGTCAATCTGGGCAATATCGGCAATATCTGTCTGAATGATATCCGATGCTGCACCGTAAGCGTGGCACTTGTCTGCAACAGACTCAAGATCGGAAGCTGTTCTGGAGGCGAGAATCAGCACTGGTTTAAAGTCGTTTTTCTGGCTGGCTGCTTTTGCAAAATCAAGAGCAATGCTCTTTCCGATTCCTTTGCCTGCACCGGTTATGATAATGATCGGTTTCATGTATTCATTTTCGGTTATGAAATGGTTTCCTGTATAAGTATCTAAATTATGCTGTTAAGCAAAGCACTATAACGTTATTGTTGGCGTGTGTTTTATTATTAAACAAAAAATAACGGAGAAAAAAATATACATTGCACTATATAAACTACCCCAATTTACACTCCGGTTCATATAGTGCATTGCAAATCGTTAACAATGGTAACTCTTACTGTTTATTATGGCTGTAAGCAAAGTTAAATGGTTTGATGGTAAAAAAGGCTATGGGTTTCTTGTAAATCCAGAGGGAGGAGAGGACATTTTTGTCCATTTTTCGGCTATCCAGTCAGATCGAAGTTTTAAGGTGCTTAATCAAGATGCTGCCGTTGAATTCGAACTTGACAAAACTCAGAAAGGATTTCAGGCAAAAAATGTCAGGGTACTTTCTGTTGATGGCTTTACCGAAACCCTTTCGTTTAGCTAAGAATCATTTGGTTGAAATTAAAGCAGAGAGCGTTCCCGAAAGCTGAACCATTCTGTTTTTGCTATAATGATATGGTCAAGCAGATCGATCTGGATGATGGCACTTGCCTGTTTAAGCAACGTGGTGACCTGTTTGTCGGCATTGCTTGGCTCAACGTCACCTGAGGGATGGTTGTGTACCAGGATGATTGCATGAGCACTTTCTCTGATTGCTGACTTGAAAACCTCCCTGGGATGGATAAGCGCGGCATTGAGCGTTCCTACTGAAACCACCTCGGTTTTAATAATCTGGTTTTTGGTGTTCAGGTGCAGAACGAAGAGATGCTCCTTTGTTTCATCCGGTATTCTGCAGGCCATGTATTCAAAAATATCTCGTGCGGCTGTAATTTTTTTGTTGAAATTTCGTGCATAATGCAGCCGCTTGTTCAGTTCAAAAATGGCAATGATCTGCATTGCTTTCACCTTGCCGATTCCCTTGATGTTCTGAAGTTCACTTTGTGTTATATCGGCAAGCTTTTCAAGGCTGAATTCACTGATGATCTTATTGCAGGTATCAACAATATTCAGGTTTCTTGTTCCCGAACGCAGAATAAGTGAGAGCAATTCAGCCGGACTGAGGGACGCAGGCCCTGATCGGAGAAATCGTTCCTGCGGTCTGTTTTCAGGATCAAGATCATGGATTCGCATTCTTCATGAGTTAGTCATGGGTTTCGATAATCGCGATATTATAAAAGCAATAATAACGTAAAAAAGAAAGATACAAAAAAACACGGAGTAAACATGCCTTTTTGCAAACAAACGGAAAGAATCTGGGGAGAGGCAGCACCATGCAGATGCTGCCCGAAAAAGCCTGGTTATGCCTGTGGAGTGGTTTCAGCTTGTGGAGCTGATGCTTTTAGGGTGAACAGGTGATAGTTCATACTGTCCTGAAGGGCATGAAGGCTCGCTTCGATGATGTTCGTTGATACCCCTACCGTACCCCAGGTATAGCGACCATTGCTTGACTCTATCAATACTCGCACTTTGGCGCTTGTTCCCCGTTTTTCTTCAAGTACACGGACTTTGTAGTCAATCAGTTTGATACTCTTTATTTCAGGGTAAAAATGGATCAGTGCTTTACGAAGAGCTTTGTCAAGTGCATTGACCGGTCCGTCACCATCAGCGGCAATATGCTCGATCTCTTCGCCAACCTTGACCTTTAGAACAGCCTGATCAACATTTTTCGCATTTTTGCTCGATTCAATATGCACTTTGGTTTCAAGGACTTCAAAGAACGGTTTAAAATTGCCAAGTTCCCTGTGCAGGATCAGTTCAAAAGAAGCTTCAGCTCCGTCAAACTGATAGCCTTCGTGTTCGAGCTCCTTGATATGGTGTACGATATTCTTGATAAGATCTTTCTGCTCCGGAATGCCGATACCGAGTTCCTGAGCCTTGTATCGGATATTACTTTGTCCGGCAAGCTCTGAAACAAGAACCCGTTGACGGTTTCCGACAAGTGCAGGATCAATATGTTCGTAAAGCGAACTCTCTTTCATAACGGCGCTGACATGGATGCCGCCTTTATGGGCAAATGCTGATTTTCCAACAAAAGGTGCTCTGGTATTCGAAGGCATATTCAGAATCTCATAGACAAACTTCGACAGGGAGGTAAGTTGTTTGAGATGATCTACATGCGTGAATGATCGTTGGAGCTTCAGAATAATATTGGGAATAATGCTGATGAGGTTGGCGTTCCCGCATCGTTCGCCGATTCCGTTGATAGTGCCCTGTATATGGGTTGCGCCCGCCATGACGGCTGCAATGGAGTTCGCCACAGCCAGATCGCTGTCATTGTGGCTGTGGATGCCTACCGGCACCCCTGTAACTGCCAATACCTGTGCTACAATTTCGGTTACTTCATGAGGCAGTGAGCCACCGTTGGTGTCACAGAGCACAATTTTTGAAGCACCGGCCTGAACTGCTGCAAGCAGCATTTTCAAGGCAAACTCACGGTTGTCCTTGAATCCGTCAAAAAAATGTTCGGCATCAAAAAAAACCTCTCTTCCCTCTGCCTTCAGAAAGGCAACAGAGCGGAAAATCAGTTCAGCATTCTCATCATCAGTTATGCCAAGGCTTTTTACGGAGTGAGCTTTCCACGTTTTTCCGAAAATCGTGATGACCGGAGTTTCAGAGTGAAGCAGTCCGAGCAGGTTAGGGTCACTCTCAACGGTAGCTACTGTTCGGGCTGTCGAGCCGAACGAGCTAAGTTGAGCATGCTTGAACTTAAGCTGGCGTGCCTTGATAAAAAACTCTTCGTCCTTGGGGTTACTGCTCGGCCATCCACCTTCAATATAGTCCATGCCGAACTCATCGAGCTTTTCAGCAATAAGGAGCTTGTCCTGCACAGAAAGGTTGATATGTTCACCTTGAGTGCCATCACGCAGGGTGGTATCGTAAAGCTCTATAGGCGTTATGGTAACAGTCATAAATCAAGGTTGAGCCATTAAGTTTTCCTGTCTGGCATAAGCAAAAATACCTCCGGCCTCGACGATGCTAAAGACATCACCAAGCGGTTTGAGGGTATAAGTGGCCTTGCTGGTCAGGTTTTCGAGGGTATTGGATTCCACATCAATCTTCAGCTCATCACCGGTATTGATGAGCTGGTTGAGTTGCTCTGAGGTTTCATAAGGAATAACAAAACCGCCATCGACCGAGTTGCGATAAAAAATTCTTGCGTAAGACTCTGCAATAATGGCTTTAATTCCAGCAACTTTCAAGGCAAATGGCGCGTGCTCCCTTGACGAACCGCAACCGAAGTTCGGGCCGCCGATGATAATGGTAAAGTCTGAATCGAAACGTCCTTCCTGAATGAAAGGAATATTGCCGGCAGGAAGCCCTCCCTGATCTGGCGGCACCCCCGAAAGGGCATACTTCCCGTAGAGTTTCACCTCTTCAGGATTGGAGAGGCTGTAAACAAGATGCTCGGCCGGAATAATCTGGTCGGTATCAATATTTTTACCTAAAACATAGGCTTTGCCCTGAATTATTTTTTCCATGTTGTATGAAGCGAATAAGTTAGTCCTTATGTGCCGATCAGAGGAAATCCCTCGGATCGGTAAGTTTTCCGGTAATTGCCGATGCAGCTGCTGTCAGTGGAGAGGCAAGGTAGACACCTGCGTGTTTACTGCCCATCCGGCCAGGGAAGTTGCGGTTGGTTGTCGAGACAACAACATCATTGTCAACCGAACGTCCAACCGTATCAGCAGGTCCGCCAAGACATGCAGCGCATGAAGGCAGTGCAATGGTGCATCCCGCATCTTCAAAAATCTGTTTCAGGGTCTGTCCATCGTAACGTTCACACTCAAGGTCAAGGGCCACTTTAACGGTTGCCGGTACAATATTTGTCGTAACCGACACCTTCTGTCCCTTCAGGATCTTTGCCGCCATGACAAAATCAGTCAGTTTGCCGCCGGTGCAGGAACCGATATAAGACTTTGTGATTTTCGTTCCCTGGACACTTCTGACCGTGGCACGGTTATCAGGGCTGTGCGGCTGGGCAACCACGGGTTCAAGTTTACGGACATCATAACGGTATTTGCTGTGGTATGTTGCATCAGGATCGCTTATGAATAGTTCATAAGGCTTGCTGCTTGTTGCACGGACATAACGTTCGGTGATCTCGTCAGCAGCAATGATGCCGTTCATGCCTCCGGCCTCGATAGCCATGTTGGTCAGGGTCATTCTCTCTTCCATAGGAAGTGAAAAAATAGCCTCTCCGTCAAACTCCATAGCCCGGTAGGTTGCTCCATCGGTGGTTATATCGCCGAGAATCTGCAGAATAAGGTCTTTAGCCGTAAGGTATTCAGGCATAGGGCCGTCGAAGGTGAACTTCATCGATTCAGGTACTTTTTCCCAGAGTTTGCCTGTACCGAGAATGAATGCGGCATCTGTATTGCCGATACCTGTGCCGAACATGCCGAATGCCCCTGAAGTGCAGGTGTGAGAGTCGGTTCCAAAGAGAACGGTTCCCGGCAGATTGAAGCCCTCTTCGGCTAATGCGACATGACAGACCCCTTTGTATCGATCCGTTCCAACATCATAATAGTTCTCCAGTCCCTGTTCTTTTGCAAACTGTCTCAAGAGATCTATGTTGCGATGGGCATGCTCGTTCGCTGTAAAAATATAATGGTCGGGAAGAACGACAATTTTTTTTGGATCCCATACCTTTGCGTCAGCACCGAACTCTTCTTTGAAAATATCAAAGGTCGGTGGACCGCAGACATCATGGGTAAGCAGAATGTCGACATTCAGCCAGACGCTTTCACCGGCGTCGACAAATGCTCTGTTTGCTGCTTTTGCAAGAATTTTCTGGGTTATTGTTTGTGCCATTGGATTTAAACCCCGCTTTCTATGGTTTCAGGAGTGATGTTTTCAAAATGATGCTGGCGCTGGCCGAGAGCCTGCAGATATGCTTTGGCGCTGGCCTCTATAATATCCGTCGATATACCTCTTCCATTAAAAGAGATATTTTTGTCCTTGATTCGTACCAGTGCCTCTCCGATAGCCTGGCGTCCGGCAGTGGTAGAGCGGACAGAGTAGGACGTGACCATCGATTCGATGCCAAGGGCTCGTTCAATAGCCCTGAAACAGGCATCCACCGGGCCATCGCCTGTTGCGGATTCTTCAAATATCTGCTCTTTGTGGCGAATCCTTATGGTTGCGGTCGGAATCGACGCTGTTCCGCTGTTGATATGCAGGTAGTCAAGTTCATAAGCGTTCATGGGCTTGCTTCGTTCATCGCCCATCAGTACCCTCAGGTCATCGTCATAGACCTCTTTCTTTTTGTCGGCAATCTCAACAAACCGCTTGTACACAGCATCAAGTTCTGCCTCCTGCAGATCGTAGCCGAGAGTCTGCAGGCGGGATGTAAGGCCGTGCTTTCCTGAATGGCGACCGAGCACGATACTTGTTTGTGGTACACCGACCGATTCCGGTGTCATCACTTCATAAGTCTGCCGGTTTTTCAGCATACCGTCCTGATGGATGCCTGATTCGTGCGAAAATGCATTGTCGCCGACAATTGCCTTGTTGGGCTGGATGATGATACCGGTAAAGGTCGAGACCATCCGGCTGGTATTGTACAGCTCTTCAGTGACAATACCGGAATAAAAGTTGTGCAGGTCACTCCTGACTTTCAGTGCCATGACAATCTCTTCAAGCGAAGCATTTCCTGCACGCTCTCCGATGCCGTTGATGGAGCACTCAACCTGCCTTGCACCATGTTCCAGCGCGCTGAGACTGTTTGCCACGGCAAGGCCAAGGTCGTTATGGCAGTGCACGCTGATGACGGCTTTAGCGATATTCGGCACGCGGCTGTGAAGATCGGCTATTTTTATGCCGAACTCCGAAGGCCAGGTATAACCGGTCGTGTCCGGGATATTGACGGTCGTTGCTCCAGCTTCAATAACAGCTTCAATGATTTCAGCCAGATAGCCTTGATCCGTACGACCTGCATCTTCAGCGGAAAACTCAATATCAGACGTGAACGTTCTGGCAAAGGTTACAGCATTGACAGCCATGTTCAGAATTGTCTGTCGCTTCTCCTTCAGACTGGCTCCGTAACGGTCACTGCCGAATTTCCCTGCAATATGGATGTCAGACGTACCGATGAAGGTGTGAATACGGGGTTTGCTAGCCTGCTGAAGAGCTTTCCATGCAGCAGTAATATCGTTTTCAACCGCTCGGGCTAATGCGGCTACAATAGATGAGGATTCTGCGCATATCCGTTGAACGGCTTCAAGCTGGAGAGGCGACGAAGCGGGGAAGCCGGCTTCGATAACATCCACTCCAAGCTTTTCAAGCTGCCTGGCAATTTCAACTTTTTCCTGAACATTCAGAGATGCGCCGGGGGATTGCTCCCCATCGCGCAGTGTTGTATCAAATACAAGAATTCTTTCTTTCACATTATCTGCCCGCCTTTAATTAATCAAGCGCCCAGTTGCCTGACAATTGCCTCTGTCATAACTGTTGTTGAAACAGTACTCTCTCCTGGATTTGCTATGTCGGCTGTCCGTAGTCCGGAAGCAAGTGTAGCCTCGATTGCCTGATAAATTTCAGCAGCAATCTCCGGTAAAGAGAAGCTGTAGTCAAACATCATTGCTACTGATGCGATTGTGGCAATAGGGTTTGCCTTGTTCTGTCCTGCAATATCGGGAGCACTGCCGTGGATGGGCTCATACAAAGCATGGTTTGTGCCAATGCTTGCAGAGGGCAGCATGCCGAGGCTTCCGGTAATCATCCCTGCGATATCGCTTAAAATATCACCAAAAAGGTTGCTGGTAACGATGACATCAAACTGTTTTGGGTTCCGTACAATCTGCATTGCGGCGTTATCCACATACATGTCGCTCAGCTCAATATCCTGGAAATCCTTATGGACCTCGTGGACAACATTTCTCCAGAACTGTGAAACTTCAAGAACGTTTGCCTTGTCGATCGAAATGACTTTTTTATCGCGTTTCCGTGCAGCTTCAAACGCTAAACGAGCAATACGCTCAACTTCATAGCGCTCATACACCATGGTGTTCCAACCCCTGTTTTCATCGTAGCCACGCGGCTGGCCAAAGTAAATGCCGCCGGTCAGTTCACGAAAGACAAGGAAATCCGTGCCGCGAACAACGTCAGGCTTGAGAGAAGATGCTCCAAGCAGGGCATCATAGACTTTTGCTGGTCTGAGGTTGGCAAACAGCTCAAGCTCTTTACGGATTTTCAGGAGTGCGGCTTCCGGCTTGTGTTCATGCGGCAGCTTTTCCCATTTCGGACCGCCGACCGCACCAAGCAAGACCGCATCACATTTTTTACAGGCATCAAGGGTCCCGACAGTGAGCATCTCACCATGCAGATCATAAGAAGCACCACCAAACGGGTGCTCCTCAATCTCTATGTCAAAGCCATGTTTTTTCGAGAGCTGTTCCATTACTGCAACAGCTCCTGCAACTACTTCCGGGCCGATACCGTCACCCGGTATTGATACAATTTTGTACATTACTTTATCAGGGTCGGTTATTTTTTGATCAGCCAGCTCATCATGTTGCGGAGCTTTGCCCCTACCGTTTCAATTGAATGGTTGCGGTTATCCTCTCTGAGTTTGCTCAGTGTTTTGTAGCCGCCGTTGCACTCATCAATGAACTCCTTGGCAAAACGACCATCCTGGACCTCTTCAAGGATCTTTTTCATTTCAGCCTTTACTGCAGGAGTAATAAGACGCGGTCCGCGTGTCATGCCACCATACTCGGCGGTATCACTGACCGAATAGTTCATTCTCGACAGACCACCTTCATAATAAAGGTCAACAATCAGTTTCAACTCGTGCATACATTCGAAGTAGGCGAGTTCTTCAGGGTAACCAGCCTCAACAAGGGTTTCATACCCAGCCTTGATAAGCTCGGCTGATCCGCCGCAGAGTACAGCCTGTTCACCGAAGAGATCGGTTTCAGTTTCATTTTTAATTGATGTCTCGATAACGCCGGCCTTGGTACCGCCAAGAGCTTTCGCCCATGCAAGTGCCTGCTGTTTTGCCTCTCCGGTAGCATCCTGATGGACTGCGATAAGGCAGGGGACACCATTGCCCTGAGTAAAGGTACGGCGCACAAGGTGACCCGGGCTTTTAGGAGCAATCATGATAACGTTGATTGTCTCAGCCGGAATGATCTGTTTGTAATGGATATTGAAACCATGAGCAAAAGCAAGGGTGTTGCCCGGCACAAGGTTCGGAGCAATTTCAGCATCATAGATTGCCTTCTGGTTCTGGTCAGGAAGAAGCACCATGACGATGTCTGCCCATTTAACCGCTTCAGCAACGGTGTCGACTTCCAGGCCGGCTTCTCTTGCTTTGTCGGACGAAGCACTCTCTGTGCGAAGACCGACTCGTACATTCAAGCCGCTGTCCTTAAGGTTAAGAGCATGAGCATGGCCCTGGCTGCCGTAACCGAGTACTGCAATATTCTTTCCCTGGAGATAACCCAGATCGGCATCCTTATCGTAATAAACATTCATCAGTAAAATGGTTTTGATTGATAATACAGTAAAATGGTGTCACTCTCCACGGTGTATTGCAACAGCGCCTGAACGGGCTAACTCCTTTATTCCGTAGGGCTTGAAGATATCAATAGTTGTGTTGATCTTATCCGGCGAACCGATGACCTCAATAGTAATGGATTTTTGTTTTATATCCACGACTTTTCCTTTAAAAACATTGATAAGTTCGAAAATCTCATGCTGTTGCGTCTTGCTGAGTTTCAGAGTCATAAGAAGCAGTTCCCGCTCAACATGAGGCTGCGTTGTCAGGTCAGTAACTTTAATGGTATCAATCAGTCTGTTCAACTGCTTGATGACCTGATTGATGATCTGGTCGTCAGCAAAGGTCACAATGGTCATCCGTGAAATTTCCGGATCCTCCGTTTCACCAATGGAAATACTTGAAAGATTAAAACCACGGGCGCTGAACATCGTAGCAACCCTGTTAAGGGTTCCAAACTTGTTTTCAACGAGTACAGATATGATGTGTTTCATGAAAGATATTGGTTGAATCGCTATAAACTAATATTTTAAAAATCTTTATACGGATATTTGTATATCGGCTGATAGTATTTTTTTAAACAAAATTCACAAACACGCTCTAAAAAAAACACCCTGAAGGTAAGAAAAAAGAGCATTGCATTACCTTAAGAAAAACAATAATATAAAGTTTTTTTTGAATGGTACTGCAGGGCAGGTAAACCATACATCTCCTTTCCTCCCAATTCCCACTCAACCACCTCCAGCCCGTCACTCCGCTCCCACTCATCCCGAACTCCCGTGAGGGCTCCATTCCCACCAACACCAATTTTTATAAGAGCCCATTAGGCCTATAAGACCTATCCGCCCTATTCCATCGCGAGCAACTGACTACCTGACGCCTGCTTGATCCAGTTCCGAATCGTTTGATCATTAAGACCAATTTCCTCACTCACCTTGGTAATGCTTGCGTTATTAGGGGGTAAAATCCGTCTTAAAATGCTTACCTTTATTGATCTTGAATAGCCCATCTTGTCTCCTTGGTTGAGGCGCCATCTATAGTAACACATAGGGCAACTCATAACTTAGAACTTAGCACTTTTTTTATGAGACTTCAACAGTATGAAATAAATGCAATCAAATCTTTAACTCGTGATATTTTCGGGGAAGATTGTAAGGTCATTTTGTTTGGGAGTAGAGTTTATGATGATATAAAAGGTGGGGATATTGACCTTTATCTTCAGACCTCTGATTATGTGAAGGCTGCTGAACATAAAATTAATTATTTAGTCGCGTTGAAATTAGCGCTTGGTGATCAAAAAATAGATCTTGTTATTGCTCAGGATCAATCGCGTTCTATTGAGCAGGAAGCCATAAAAAATGGTATTGAGTTATGAAAAAGCCCAATAATATATTTATTGCTGAGAAATTATACGAATGCGACAGGCATGAAGAAAAAATCCAGATAGCGAAAAAAAATTTATCGGCTCTGATTCCCCTCAGTGAGGAGAAATATTGTGCTCTTAATGATGTTGATGTCAGTTTTATAGACCAACTGATATTCAGGTTTTCAAAACTTCAAGATTCATTAGGTGAAAAAATTTTTCCAGCCATACTGATCTTGTCTGGTGAGGAAGTCAAGAAAAAAACGTTTATCGATATCCTTAACAGGATAGAAGAGCTGGGAATTGTAGATAAAATAAAATGGCTGCAACTTAGAGAATCAAGAAATGAGATTGCTCATGAATATTCATTCAATGCTGGTGAAATTGTAAATGCCATCAATAGAATATTCACAGTAAGTGACGACCTGATAAAAATTTACAACTCAGCGAAAAGCTTTTGTGAGTTAAAATTTGAGTTACCTGGAAAGAATACAAAAAAGTAAAGTCAATCATACTTATAGACGGCAGAATCCCTACCCCTGAAAAAAACGAAACCCGGCAGTTTGAATTGCTTCAGGGACTGCCGGGAAAATAATGTGTTCCATATCCAACAAACTCAAACCATAGTTTTAGGGCTCAACCTTGCCAGGAGCATATCAGAGATCGAGCCTCCAGCCGGCACCATAGGGAAAACCATATCTTTTTTCACAACCCTGAAATCGACAAGGATCGGGCCCTCATTATAGGCAAGTGCCTCTTTGATGGCAGCTTTTGCCGCATCTGGGGTTTCAGCCACGAGCGCCTTGCATCCGAAGGCTTCGGCAACCTTGACAAAATCGGGGTTGCTTTCGGCAAGATCGGTAAATGAGTATTTTTCCTTATGGAACAGCTCCTGCCATTGCCGGACCATCCCGAGAAAGCTGTTATTGATCAGAAATATCTTGATCGGTGTTTTACAGTGGACGGCCGTGACAAGCTCCTGAATGTTCATCATAATGCCGCCATCTCCGCAGAACAGGACGACCGGACGATCGGTAATGCCGAAAGCCGCGCCGATGGCCGCAGGCAGACCGAACCCCATAGTGCCGAGTCCGCCGCTTGTGATGATGGAACGCGGATTTCTGAAGATATAATATTGTGATGTCCACATCTGATGCTGGCCGACATCGGTGACCACAACGGCATTCCCCTCGGTCTGTTTTGATACCTCATCGATAACAAATTCAGTTCTCAGAGCACCATCTTCCATGTTGTAGGTCAGCGGGCATTGTTCACGCCATGATTGAATCTCTGCAAGCCAGGGCTCTCGGTTTTCGACAGTTTTCGGTGTCTCTTCAAGGAGTGCGGCAAGAAAGTCTTTGGCATCGCCGACAATCGGTAATTCGACCTTGATGTTTTTATCAACATTGGTAGGATCAATGTCATTGTGAATTTTGAATGCATGCGGTGCAAAGGTATCGATTTTTCCAGTGACCCGGTCGTCGAAGCGTGCACCGACAGCAATCAGGACATCACAGGCATTCACCGCCTGATTGGACCAGTAGGTACCGTGCATGCCAAGCATACCCATGCTGAGAGGATGGTTGCCCGGGAAAGCTCCAAGCCCCTGCAGCGTCATAGTGACCGGTATATTCTGTTTTATCGCAAAAGCCCGAAGCTCTTCAGATGCTTCAGCACTGATAACACCGCCTCCGATGTAGAGCAGGGGACGTTTAGCCTTCGCAATTTTATGCGCGGCTTTCTGTACCTGGTTGATGTGGCATTTGATTGTTGGTTTGAATCCACGGATATCAACAATCTCAGGCCAATGAAATGCGCATGATGAATTCAGAACATCTTTCGGCATATCGATAAGCACCGGTCCCGGTCTGCCGGTCGTAGCAAGAAAAAATGCCTTGCGGATGGTTATAGCAAGCTCCTTGACATCCTTGACAAGAAAGTTGTGTTTCGTTATAGGCCGGGTAATACCGACAATATCTGCTTCCTGAAAGGCATCGTTTCCAATGAGCGAGCTTGGAACCTGACCGGTAAAGACAACCATAGGCGAGGAGTCCATATAGGCGTTGGCAATGCCGGTGACGGTGTTTGTCGCACCGGGTCCGGACGTGACAAGAACAACTCCTGGTTTTCCAGTGGCGCGGGCGTACCCCTCAGCCATGTGAGTTGCACCCTGTTCATGACGGACAAGGATATGCGTGATATCTTTTACATCGTAAAGGGTCTCGTAAACTTTCAAGAGTGATCCGCCCGGATACCCGAAAATATATTCAACGTGTTCTCGTCGCAGACATTCAAAAAATATCTCTGAGCCATTGAGAGTGTGCCCTGATACATGCATAGCGTGGTTATTTAGGTTCACAGGAAACTGTACTTTTCAGTATCGCCCCGGTATTGGCTGATGTAACCATTTGGGCGTACCTTGCCAGATAGCCTTTTGTTATTTTCGGCACAAACGGTTTCAGCAACGCCAGCCGTTCGCCGATAACCTTTTCTGACAGGGCAACAGAGATGCTTCTGTTCGGAATATCGATGGTGATGATATCACCGTTTTCTAATGCTGCAATTGGCCCTTGCTCAGCAGCTTCGGGAGAAATGTGTCCGATGCAGGCCCCTCTCGATCCTCCTGAAAACCGTCCATCGGTAATGAGCGCAACAGACTCTCCAAGACCACGTCCCATAATGGCACTGGTGGGGGAGAGCATTTCCGGCATTCCGGGGCCGCCTTTTGGACCTTCATAACGAATGACCACGACATCCCCCGTCTTGACATCCCCCTCCATAATACCTTTGATGGCATCATCCTGACAGTCATAGACCCTTGCCGGGCCTGTGTGTTTCATCATTTCCGCACAGACCGCCCCGGTTTTGACAACTGCTCCCAATGGAGCCAGATTGCCGTACAGAACAGCAAGACCACCAGAAAATGAGTATGGGTCTTCGACACTTCTTATCACAGAGCTATCCATGATCTCTGCGTCGCTTATATTTTCGCCAAGTGTTCTTCCGGTTACAGTCAGCGCTGAAAGGTCAAGAAGGCCCTCGATCTTGCTGAGTTCATGAAGGATCGCCGATACTCCACCTGCGCGATCGACATCCTCGATATGGACGGCCATGGTTGCAGGGCTCACCTTGCAGATATAGGGAGTTCTGGCAGAAAGGGCATTAAGTTCTGAAAAATCAAAATCCAGTTCAGCTTCATTTGCAAGTGCAAGAGTATGCAGGATGGTATTGGTGCTCCCTCCCATCGCAAAATCAAGTGCAAAAGCATTCAGCAGTGCTTTTCGTGTAAAGATATCTCTCGGCCTGATATTCCTGTTGACCAGATCAATAATCCGGCGTGAAGCCTCTTGGACTAATTCATTGCGTCGAGGATCAATTGCAAGAATTGTTCCGTTTCCGGGCAGTGCAAAACCAAGTGCTTCACTGAGGCAGTTCATCGAGTTTGCGGTGAACATACCGGAACATGAGCCGCAACCCGGGCAGGCATTGTCTTCTATTGACTCCAGCTCAAGGTCATTGATTTTTCCGGTACTGTACTGTCCGACTGCTTCAAAGACAGAAATGAGGTCGATTGTTTTTCCTGCAGGAGTATGGCCAGCCTTCATGGGTCCCCCGGACACAAAAATAACAGGAATGTTGATGCGAAGCGCGGCCATCATCATACCAGGGGTGATCTTGTCACAATTTGGAATACAGACAAGTCCATCGAGTCGATGTGCTTCAGCAACAGTCTCGACACTGTCAGCAATAAGTTCACGGCTTGCAAGAGAGTATCGCATGCCGATATGGCCCATAGCGATACCGTCGCAAACTCCTATGGTATTGAATTCAAAAGGCACCCCCCCGGCTTTGCGCACCTCTTCTTTTGCAATTTTGCCCAGTTCCTGAAGATGAGCATGACCAGGGATAAGCTCGTTATAGGAGTTGCATATACCGATAAAGGGTTTTCTGAAGTCATCGTTTGAAACAATCGAGCCCGTAGCTTTAAGAAGGCTGCGGTGAGGCGCTTTTTCAAACCCTGTTTTGATAGTATCAGATCTCATTGCCGTTAAATTTTTTATGCAATTAAAAGAAACCTCCAAGACCGCTGTTCCCGAAGCCGCGCTGATGAAAGGTCTGAAAGAGAGAAAATAGACTTGGGGACGGCTTTGGGTTCAGAGCACAGTGACAAAGATTCCGTTCATGGAATAGAGGGCGTTCACAACATGCTCGGCATTCCAGCCGAAAAGAGCTGATGATGGCTGCGCAGATGTCTCAACATTGCGGCAGGTACTGCAGGTATAGAGATTGAATGCAGACATTGAAGCAAACAAGTTTCTTCAGTATTAAACAAATAATTCCAAATAAATTACATTTATTGTTTTATTAAAACAAAAATTAAAAATGTTAAAATTCGAAGGAAATTTACTGTTTATTCTGTACAGTTACCGTTATATTTTTTGAAGTATTCAGAGTGCTGTTGGGCGCCGATTGTTTCGGACTAACAAAAATAAAACAGAATCATGCTGAACCTCCAAGCTCCATTGCCCCAGGATTTACCTGCTTTTTTACTGACCCTATCTCTTGTTCTGCTGTTCGTGCTCCTGGCTGAATTGCTTACACGAAAATTCAGCATCAGCAGTCTGGTCGTCAGAAAAATCATCCATCTTTGTATGGGAGTAGTGATTTTTTTTGTTCCAGCCTATTTCCATTCCGGTTTTTATCCCGCATTGACAGCTGCAGTGTTTCTGCTGTTTAACGGACTGAATATCCGATTCAAATGGTTTGGTTCTTTGCTTGCTCTACCCGAAGACAATAACGCTCAGTCACCAGCTGTGAAAAGTTACGGATCCCTTTTTTTCCCGCTTGTTTTTCTGCTTCAGGTGCTTTTTCTGTGGGAGTCCCATAAGTGGATACTGCAGACATCCATGCTGGTCATGGGAGTCAGTGACTCGCTTGCTGCACTTGTGGGCAGTTCTGTAGGGAAAAAACATATTGAGCATCTGACGAAAAACCCTAAAACCGTAGAGGGATCGTTGACGATGTTTTTCAGCGCATTTATTCTGCTGAGCTCCACTCTTCTGGTGTTCAGTAAAGATTTCAGCGGAGGCTTGGCAGGGAAGCCGTTGTTGCTGCTTCTTGCGCTTGCACTTCTTCTTGCAATTGTTGCTACAGCTGTTGAAGCGCTGTTATCACATGGTCTCGATAATTTTTTTATCCCTGTGTCGATAGCCTATGTGCTCTATGTTCTCGAAATGAACCACACTATTCTTCTTGAGAGTTTCCTTGTTGGAGGACTCTTTGCGTTTCTTCTTGCGGTTTTTTCGATTAAGGTCAAGTTTCTCAACAACAGTGGAGCAACCGCTACATTTTTGCTCGGCACAACAATTTTTGGTATTGGAGGAATGACCTGGACGGTACCTCTCTTGACTTTTTATCTGTTGTCATCTGTGCTGTCGAAGGTCGGCAAAAAACGTAAGGCGAAATTTGATCTTGTTTTTGAAAAAGGTTCACAGCGGGATGCGGGTCAAGTCTACGCCAATGGAGGGATAGCATGGATTTTGATGATTATTTTTTCACTCACCAACAATCCGGCTGTTTATTTTGCCTATCTCGGAACGCTTGCGGCCGTGCAGGCTGATACCTGGGCTACAGAAATCGGTACCATGTGGCCAAACCCAAAGGCATGGCTGGTGACGACCTTCAAGGAGGTGCCAGTAGGTACCTCTGGAGGTGTGTCAGTGCCAGGTACTTCAGGCGCATTCCTCGGTTCGCTTTTTATCTGTGCAAGTGCAATGATGATCAATGTCAAATGGCTCTCTGATTTCGGGTTGCTTCAATCACTGCTTCTCATAGGATTTTCCGGACTTCTGGCCAGTTTGGTTGACAGTTTTTTTGGTGCAACGGTTCAGGCTCAGTATTTTGACCCGATTCGCGAAAAGGTAACAGAAAGGACCCATAGTGCTGCTCCTGATGGCTCACTTGTAGCAAACCGCCTTATCAAAGGGACCCCTTTGGTCAATAACGACCTTGTCAATACGCTCTGTGCCCTTTCTGGTTCAGCCCTGGCCTATATGGTGATTGAGAATGTGCATTTGTTTCATTGAACTATAATTGATTCTATCGGTATGGTTGATTCTAAACTTGGAATTTTTGGCCTGCTTTCGGATGCTGGACCTATTGTATTGTTTGTGCTTTCTGTACTGCTTTCATTCTCTATTGTTTCGTGGGCAATCATTGCTTTCAAATTTGATTACATCAGAAAATCTTTGAGTGAGTCCAGAGCGTTTCTGGACTTTTTTTTCGAGATGTACAATGTAGACAAAGCTTTTTCTGCAAGCGAAAAGTTCCGGAAAGGCTCTCTTCCGCGCGTGTTCCGTTCCGGGTATATCGAATATCGTGCTGTCGGTGATAAGGCGGATATTCGGCAACTCAGGGTGCGGATAGCCAGAGCTGTAAAGCGTGAGGCCAATGCAGAAAGCAAACGGCTTTCCTCCCTCGTGCCGTTTCTTGCAACAGTCGGTAATACCGCACCCTTCATTGGGCTTTTTGGTACCGTATGGGGCATTATGACCTCATTTCATAATATTGGCACTACCCAGTCAGCTTCGCTTGCAGCAGTAGCACCCGGTATTTCAGAAGCTTTGATCGCTACCGCAGCCGGTCTTGCTGCAGCCATTCCCGCCGTTATGGCCTATAACTATTTTACGCATCAGATCAGTATCATCGAGCGGGATCTTGAAGAGTTCACCCCTGAATTTGTAGCGGCATTCATTAAAGAACCATAGAGATCACTCAGGATATGATAACTTCAGGCAAAGGCAGGTTGATGAGTGACATTAATGTAACTCCTTTCGTTGATGTCATGCTTGTACTGCTTATTATTTTCATGGTAACCGCTCCAATGATGACTAGTGGCGTCAAGGTTGAAACGCCGCAAACTACCCATCAGCGTATGGATGTGGATGAAAAGGCTCTTGTGATCAGCATTGATGCTTCACAACGTGTCTTTATAAATAAATATCAACTGAATATCTCAGAGGTACGCGAAAAATTGCCAAAAATTCTGGATGTAAAACGTACTGGCGATGTCTATCTTAAAGCCGACAAATCTCTGCCTTATGGTCTGGTCATGGATGTTATGGCTCAGATCAGAGATGCAGGGATTGAAAAGATTGGTATGGTGACTGAACAAGCGCCCGTTCATAAGTCAGGCAGGAGATAAGTAAGGGAGTATGGAAAAAGGTCAGAAGCTCAAAGGTGCTGAAAAAAAATTTTCGTATTGGCTTGTTGCAGCCGCAGCAATGCATGCCATTGTGATTTTTGTTGCAATCTATCTCCAGATTCTCGATGCAAGGAGAGTAGTCAAACCAAAAATTGTCAGTGTCAGTCTCGTTTCGCTCCCCGGTTCAGGGGGTTCTCCTAAGTTTTCTGAAAAGCAGGGAGATAATGAAGCAACTCCCGCTCCTTCCCGCGTGACTCCAAATCCCCCCCCAAGCGCTAAGGTTAAAAAAACACTTCCAGAAAGTGCACTGGTTACACCGACAAAAGTGACAAAGCCCGTTAAGGCCAAGAAAAAGGTTCCGGAAGTAGCATCGGTTACCACGAAGAAAGTTGTAATCGAACCTTTACCGCCAAAGCCGAAACCCAAAGTCATTGATAAGCCGGCTGATATAAGTAAAGCGCTTGAGCGTCTCAAACAAAATGTTGACAAAAAAACGGCAGCCACGCCACCGCCATCCGCGAGCAGTTTAAACAATGCACTTGCACAGTTGCAGCAGAAAGTCAAATCTGAAGGCAGTCCGAATACAGCAGGCGCCAGAACCGGCAGGGAAAGTGCTTCAACAGGACAAAGCGGAGCAGGAAAAGGCTATGGTGTTGGTGGCTCTTCAGCCCCTTATAAAGCAGAAATTGCATCAATTATTATGCAGAACTGGGAGTTTTCAAAGTTACTGCTTAAAAACAGTTACGGTATGGAAGTCTATGTTCGTATTAACATTCTTGCTAACGGAACGATTAATCAGATCAAATTTGACAAAAGAGCCCCAAGCGAATATCTCAACAATTCAGTAAAAAAAGCCCTTGAAAAATCATCTCCTCTTCCGGTTCTGCCGAAAGAAGAAGGTACAAAGGATGTATGGATTGGATTTGTGTTTACTCCGCAAGGTATCGAAAAGCAATAAAAGCAAATGTTTATAGCCTCCCGTAAGGGAAAAATTGCATATACTGCATGGGAAAATAATATTGAAAACAATATATTTTCTGAAAATGATACGCTTCCACCTTCATACCGATATCAGATTGCTCAGCCTGTAGAAGGTGATGTGTTTTATGATGTTATAAACCTGAGTGAAAACGACCGGTGGGGCACCCTCTGTTATGTATTGCCCCTTTTTAATTAATGTTCAAAGGAGCCAAATTGATGAAAAAGCAAATGAACGGCATGCTTGTTCTTGCCTTGATGATCACTGCGGGATGTTCATCAAAAAGTACTGTGAAACCTAGTGAAGTACCTAAAATCCATGAGCCATCTATTGCGCCGGTAACAGAGAGTTCTTCATTGCCGACAGGGCCTACCGGATATGGATTCGACAGATGGCAAAGAGGACCGCTGGGTGATGTGTTTTTTGATTTTGACAGCTCTTTTCTCAGTAACGATGCACAGGGACAACTGAAGCAGAATGCAGCATGGCTTGAAAATAATGCTGCTAAGAAAGCTGTTATTGAAGGACACTGTGATTCGAGAGGAACATCTGAATACAATCTTGCCCTCGGAGATCGCAGGTCAGCGAGTGCAAAGGAATATCTGGTCAAGCTAGGTGTTTCATCATCCCGTCTTGAATCAGTCAGTTTCGGTGAAGAGCGACCATTTGATCTTGGTCAGAACGAAGAAGCCTGGGCCAAAAACCGTCGGGCACACTTTGTTGTCAAGTAACAATTATTCCTGAAAGGGCGGCGATGAAAGAAATGGTACCACTGAAAAACGGCTTATTATTCATAACTCTTTATTTTCCATGAATAAACAGATTAAATCTTTTCTTTTATTGCCGTTTCTTGTTCTGTCATCTTGTGCGACAAGACAGGATCTTATCGTTGTGGAAGATGACCTTCGAAAACTGAAAACGGAATCGGAAACCATTAAAACGCAATCTGCCGGTTCCTATTCTGATGTTCAAAAGGTTAACGATGAGATTGCGCGTTTGCAGGGCAGCATTGAAGAGGCTGCTCATAAAAACCGTGAACTTTTCGGGCGTCTTGGTATGGAAGATTCTCTGCTGGTCCACAAGATTGATGATCTGGACTTGAGACTGCAGAAAATCGAACGCTATCTTGCCTTAGACACAAAGGAAAAGTCACCATCAGCCTTACCGCACTCTAATGAATCAGTTGAGGGCTCTTCTAAAGCTTCAGTTGTTACTGATGATGCGGCATTGCTTAAAGAAGGGTTGGAGAGGCTTGGCAAACATGGTTTTGAGTCTGCAAGGGAGAGTTTCAGCGCTCTTTTGAAGACCTATCCTAAATCTAACCTGCTCGATCAGGCTCAGTTTTATCTTGCCGAAAGCTACTTTAGTGAAAAATGGTATGAAAAAGCCATTCTTGAGTATCAGGTTGTGATTGCTAAGTATACCAAAAGCAGCATGCGTCCGGCAGCGCTCTTCAAACAGGCCGTCTCTTTTGAAAAAATAGGCGATACGGTCAATGCGAAAGCAAGGTTTAAGACCCTTGTCAATGTTTATCCAAAATCTCCTGAAGCCGCACAGGCTCGCAAGAAAATGAAATAGCTTTCGTTACATCAGGAAATAATAAAAAAGCTGAAATCAATGGAATAATCCAAGCTTTCAGCTTTTTTCATGTTAAGTTTGTTCGGCGGAGTGTAAAGAGATCAGGCTTACTTGAAAAACTCATTAAGAGTATAGGTACGCCTATCAATTTCGACACAGAGCTTTTGTTGCAGAGAATCATAAAAGACAGGAATATCCCTCATAGTCCATTTTACTCCTCTCTTGTCAAAGTCAATGACATAACGATTCTCATTGTCAAGTACTTTCTTCTTCAGGTCAATACCGATATCCGGCTGCGTTGTTAAAACAAACAGCTCGATTTCGCCGGTTATGACTTTATTGACTATCTCCTTGGTCGGTGACAGCTTTCTGCGTCCTGAGCTCGGGCTTATCTGGATGTGAAGGTTATCCTTACTATCCCTTTTTGCAGAAGTGATAAAATACTTTTCTGCTTTATGAACCGCATTGCCTGACCATGGCCCTGATGTACTGATTCTGACTTGGTTTGTGCCGGTGTTGGGACGGCTGAGCTGAGGTTGCATTGTTTGCATGGTTAAAATTTGCAAAAATAACACTCTCTGGTGTTCTACCTTCAATAGATGATAAATTAGCAAAACAAGGTTAAATAACAAAGGGATTCATGATGAATCCCTTTGTTTAAAATACCGGCACCACGATGCATCAGATTACTTGTTGTTGCCGTCAATCACTTCGAATTCAGCATTTTCAACTTCACCGTTGCTGCCGCTTTTTCCGCTTCTCTCATTGCCGCCAGTATGAGCTTCCGGTTCAGCCGCGGATGATTCCGGGCCTTTGGACTCATAAAGTTTAGAAGCAATCTCGCTCCACTCCTTGTTCAGTTCCTCCATGGCAGATTTAATAGACTCGATTGTTCCGTTTTTATAGGCTTCCTTGAGTTTCTCCAGAGAGCCTTCTAGAGCAGGACGTTTGTCAGCCGGTATTTTGTCGCCAAGATCCTTCAGCTGCTTTTCCGTACTGAAAATAAGTCCATCTGCAATGTTTCTCGTATCGACCTCTTCCTTACGCTTCTGATCTTCCGCAGCATGATTTTTAGCGTCCTCTTTCATTTTATTGATCTCAGCATCACTGAGTTTACTGCTTGACTCGATTCTTATGCTCTGTTCCTTGCCTATTGCCTTATCCTTGGCCGAAACATTCAGAATTCCGTTTGAATCGATATCAAAAGTAACCTCAATCTGCGGCAGACCTCTTGGTGAGGGAGGAATATCACCAAGATGAAAACGTCCAAGTGTTTTATTATCAGCGGCCATCGGGCGCTCTCCCTGCAGAACGTGAACCTCCACAGAGGTCTGGTTGTCCCCCGCAGTAGAGAATATCTCCTGCTTTTTTGTCGGAATCGTGGTGTTCGCATCGATAAGCTTTGTCATAACACCACCAAGAGTTTCGATTCCAAGTGAAAGAGGAGTGACATCAAGCAGCAGAACGTCAGTAACATCCCCTTTGAGCACACCGCCCTGAATAGCTGCCCCTATAGCGACAACTTCATCCGGATTGACGCTTCGGTTAGGTTCCTTCCCAAAGAAGTCCTTGACAAGCGACTGTACCTTAGGAATTCGAGTTGAGCCTCCAACGAGCACAACTTCATCGATTTCCTTCATTTCAACCTTCGAATTCTTGATGGCACGACGGCAAGGATCAAGAATCTTATCGAAAAGGTCTGAACATAATGCCTCAAATTTCGCACGCGTCAGATTGATTACCAAGTGCTTTGGCCCTTCCTGGGTCGCAGTAATAAAAGGAAGATTTATTTCTGTATCAGTCCGGGATGAAAGCTCAATTTTTGCTTTTTCTGCCGCTTCTTTCAGGCGCTGAAGGGTAATGGCATCCTTACGAAGATCGATACCTTCCTGTTTTTTGAACTCATCAGCGATATAATCGATAATTTTCTGGTCAAAGTCATCACCACCGAGATGTGTGTCGCCGTCAGTTGATTTAACTTCAAAAACACCATCCCCAAGTTCAAGAATTGAGATATCAAACGTTCCGCCACCAAGATCAAAGACCGCAACTTTTTCACTTTCCTGCTTTCTGTCAAGGCCGTAAGCCAGTGCTGCGGCAGTAGGCTCATTGATGATTCGTTTCACATCAAGTCCTGCAATACGCCCGGCATCTTTTGTTGCCTGTCTCTGAGCATCATTGAAATATGCCGGTACAGTAATAACCGCTTCGGTTACCTTTTCACCAAGAAAATCTTCAGCGGTCTGCTTCATTTTTTGAAGAACCATAGCTGAAACTTCCTGTGGCGAGTAGACCTTATCATTTATTTTTACTCGAGCTTCACCATTTTCATTAATGATTTCATACGGCGCCAGCTTTTTTTCATTCGGGACCTCATCATATTTGCGCCCCATAAACCGTTTAATTGAAAAAATGGTGTTTTTAGGGTTGGTAATAGCCTGCCTTTTTGCAGCCTGCCCAACCAGACGGTCACCCGTTTTGGTTAAGGCTATGATTGACGGTGTTGTACGGTTACCTTCTGAATTTTCAATAACCGTAGGCTGCGATCCTTGCATGACTGCAACACAAGAGTTCGTTGTGCCAAGATCGATACCGATAATTTTACCCATTAGAGTATGTTCCTTGTTTTGATAGTGATATAAAAAGTACCTGACTTCCGACCATTGACGTTGAAGCCGGATAATCTCATGTTAATTAATCGAAATTTCCTTTGTTTTTTTTATCATCTGAGCTTTCGGCAGAGTGACATGAAGTATTCCATTGTCAAACCCTGCATTGATATGATCCTGATCAATCGTTTCGCCAAGGCTGAATTTTCTCTGCAAACTGCCATAGGTTCTCTCAATACGCAGGTAATCTTTTTTGTTTTCTTCACTACTCTTTTTTCTTTCCGCTTTGATGGTCAATACATCATCCTCAACATTGAGAGCAATCTCTTCTTTGGCGACACCCGGAAGTTCAGCATCAATATGGAATCCTGTCTCATCTTCAAAAATATCAACGTTGAAAGCCGGCACTGCAGGTGTTTTGGCACTTGTACGGATATCATCAAACAGCCTTAGGGGATCTTGAGATAATTTTACGAGCATGGTCTTCTCCTTTTTACGCTTGTCATGTTATTTGATCAATTGTAAGAGTTTAACGCCTTACTGTCAATAATTTGCAATAAGCGTGCCAAAGTCTCTATACCATGATTTTGTTCTTTTGGGGAGCTATAAAAGACAGGGGGAATAGTAAAAATGTCACACTGGCTTTTTCTTGTATGACAGATTGTTAGATAGTGTCAAAAATGACAGAGTATGCAGAATACCTGAAAGAAGCTATTTGGTGTTGACTTTCTGTAACCAGTTGAGTCGGTCCTGAAGGTTTTCAACAACACTCCTCGAACTCAGATAGCACGAATAGATAATACTGTCATCAGCAATGCGGTAATAGCACTTCAAGCCCTCTTTTCGACGGTTCACGATACCATTGTCATGCAACAGGGCAAGATGTTTCGAAATGTTTGCCTGTGTGGCATTAACTTTATTCACAATCTCCTGAACGGTATGCTCCCGTTCACAGAGAACACGCAAAATTTTAAGTCTCATCGGCTCGGAGAGCAGCTTGAATCGATTGGCTACAGCTTCAAGCATTTCATCAGGCATATTGAGATTCCACTTTTTTACTTCCTCTTCAGTGATGGTAACCGTTTTGTTCATGATAACCTTGTTGCTGCTCCGGATAATCATGATATCCGCTTCGCAGTGATAATAATAGTTTTCGAGACCGCCCCTTTATATAGGTATTAACTTATGCTAATCAAAGGATAAATAATGGTTAAGCGATTACCATAACAAATATTCCTGAACGGTTATTCAAAAAGAAGAGTCTCCTCATGCTCCATGGTGCTGAGGCTGGTAAGTTCCATGATTGAATTAATCAGAGTCTTGGGGGCTTTAAACTGGACAATTTTCTCTTTTATGATCAGCTTTGTTTTTTTTGCCTCTTCAAACTCATCTTTGCACTCTTTGCATTCCGAGAGGTGCAGAAAAAACCCCTGTTCTTCCTTAAGTGAAAGCTCACTATCTACCGCGGCACTCATAAGAACGCAGGCCTTTTGGCAGTTCATAGTAATTATAGTTTGTGCTTATTGATGGTTATCCGTGTTTATGCCGTATTTTTTAGCGTACCCCTCAAGTTGTTCTCGAAGCAGCTTTCTCCCTCTGTATAATCTTGATCTGACGGTACCGATAGGACTTTCAACCATATTTGCAATTTCTTCATAGGTAAACCCGTCAATATCACACAGCTGTATCACCTCTCTGAACTCTTCTGGTAACGAGTGAAGGGCCTGATAGACCTCTTCGTGCAGCAATGAATGGAAATAATCGCTTTCAGCTTCACTGGTGTCATTCTGAATATCTTTAATAGAGTGGTAAAAATCCTTTATCAGATCATAATCAACCTTTCCCGGTTCTTTCGAGTTTTTACGAAACCGGTTGATGTAATTGTTTTTCAGGATTTTAAACAGCCATGCTTTACAGTTTGTTCCCCGCTCAAAAGAATTAAAAAATCTATAAGCTTTCAGATAGGTTTCCTGCACCAAATCTTCGGCATCACTCGGATTCATGGTTAAATGAAGAGCATAATTATAAAGCGAATTGAGATGAACTACTGCTTCTTTCTGAAATTCAAGTTGCTTCTGACGCTCCTCACGTGACAGGGACTCTTTTTTTGTCCTGGTTTTAACATGACGGGTTGGATCTGGTTTATCCATGAGCTGAAATCTTCCTGGTTCAAATAACATTGTTTTTTTGATGCAGAGGCCTCACCTCCCTAAAATAATGAATTTAAAACAATATATTTTAAGGCATTTAAGAACTTTGGAACAAAATCCAGATGCATAATTTCTATGAATGAATCTGTCGATGTTATTGTTATCGGATCCGGTATTGGTGGCCTGACTTCTGCAGCTTTGCTTCAGGAACGAGGTTTTTCCACTCTTGTTTTTGAAAAGAATCGCTATCCTGGAGGAAGTTGTTCTTCTTTTCAACGGGAGGGGTACTGTTTTGATGCCGGAGCGTCAGTTTTTTACGGTTTTGGTGAAAACAGCAAAAGTGGAACCCTTAACCTGCATACGCGGATATTCAGAAAACTGGGGATTGAGCTTCCTACGATACATGATCCGGTACAGATTCACTATCATTTGCCAAACGGTTTTTCTCTCCCGGCTTACTATGATCGCCAGACATTTCTCGATGCTCTTGCCTTGCGTTTTCCACACGAACGTGAAGGCATAGAAAAGTTTTACAGCGAACTTGATGATGTTTTTGATATTCTGAGTTCACTACCCGCCGGTTCGCTTGAGGATCTCGTCCATCTTGCCACCATAGGTGTATCTTTTCCTGCTAAAGCCATTGCACTTGCGATAAAGACCTTTCGTTCAATGGGTAAAACGGCCAGGAGGTATATCCGTGATGAGGAGCTTCTTCGATTTATTGATATAGAAGCTTATGCCTGGGCTGTTCAGGACGCAGTTGCAACGCCGCTGGTCAATGCAGGCATCTGTCTTGCGGATCGGCATTACGGCGGCATCAACTACCCTGTAGGGGGTTCTGGCGCAATTCCAAAAGCGTTATGTCAAGGCATTGAAAAGTTTGGAGGTCGAATCTGCTATCAATCCGAGGTTACCTCTATTCTTCTTGAACATGGAGAAGCTCGAGGAGTCAGGCTTGCTGATGGCAATGAGTATTATGCAAAAGCAGTCATAAGCAATGCCACCGTATGGGATACATTCAACCGTCTGATCACCGATTCTCGCTACAGTGTGGATGAAAACAGATTTTTGAGAGCACCAAGCTGGTTTCAACTCTATCTTGGTGTGGATGCCTCCGTCATTCCCGAAGATTTTTATGTTCATCACATTCTTGTCGATAACTGGGATGACTACAATAAACCTGGCGGAACCATTTATTTGTCAGTCCCGACTATGCTTGATCCATCTCTGGCTCCTCAAGGCAAGCATATTGTGCATGCCTTTGTTACCGCCGAGGCCGACCAATGGCAACAGTACGACAGGGAAAATGGTGCATACCGTAACACAAAAGAAGCGTTAGCAGCAAGTATACTCTCCCGTACAGAAAGAATTCTGCCTGGATTGTCAAATGCAATCGAACTGAAAGTACTTGCCACGCCATTGACCCATCAGCGCTATCTTAACCGTTACAAAGGAAGCTACGGGCCGCTTTTGAAACCAGGCCAGTATATTCTTCAAAAACCACAGAATACGACCGCTATAAAAAATCTTTTTGCGGCAGGAGACAGCACCTTTCCCGGACAGGGAGTTATCGCTGTTACCTATTCAGGAATCTCATGCGCATCCTATATTGCACGACAATTTGGAAAGCCGCTTGATGAGTTGCTCTAACGTTCCGCCTTAGCTTGCAGCAAGCAGCATATCAATCTCCCTGAAAGGAAGATCGGTAAGTTCGGCAAGAATTTTCTTGGTGACGTAGCTTTTGAAAATATAGGTTCCTCGTCTCAGACTATGGTTTTTCCAGAGAATATCCGAAATAGTCTCATGCGAGGTAAGTTTCAGCAAAAAGGGGAGCAAGGTATTGGTAAGAGCGAAAGAGGCTGTTTTTGCTACAGCGGAAGGAATATTTGGAACGCAGTAATGCGTAACACCATGCTTGACATAAATCGGATTGGTATGCGAGGTGTGACGGCTGGTTGCAAAGCAGGCCCCTTGATCAATGGAGACATCAATAATGACCGAACCGGGCTTCATGGATTTTACTACCTGTTCACTGACTAACGGTTTGTTTATTTTCTGCCTTGGGCTTAACGCGCCGATCAAGACATCCGACATCTTTGCAAGTTCCGCAATGTAATGATCGTTGGCTATTGCGGTGACAAGATGACGGTTGAAAAAGGCTTCGAATCTTCTCAGCCGGTTAATCTCCTTGTCGATGACTGTTACCTGTGCCCCAAGTCCAAGTGCGTCCTGCGCAGCAAAAAGCCCTACGGTTCCAGCGCCGATAATAGTGACATGGGCAGGCGGAACTCCAGCTATTCCTCCAAGGAGGATTCCGCTGCCACCATAACCGGTTTCAAGGTACTTAGCTGCTGTCTGGATGGCAAGCGAACCGGCTATTTCACTCAGCGTTCTTACTATTGGCAGTTCACCATCCCTTGTTTCAATAAATTCAAATCCTAATGCAGTGATATTTTTTTCAAGCAAAGCTTTTATCAACTGAGGCGTGATTGTTCCCAGATGCAGGGCGGAAATAAGCATCTGGCCCGGCATAAAAAGCGGAAGTTCATCAGGTTGAGGGGGAGAGACTTTAACAATAACGTTGGATTGCTCGTACAACTCTTCTGGACTTTCAGCAATTGTTGCCCCAGCTTCTGCGTATGCGGTATCAGTAAAGTTGCAGAAATCACCGGCAGATCGCTCAACAGTAACTTTAATTCCCTGCTCTATAAGTATTTGAACTCCTGGAGGTGAAAGAGCCACACGCCTCTCATCCTGAGCCCGCTCTTTCGGTATACCAAGAACAATATGCATGGTTTTCTCAGGTCTGATCAACCAGCGTTCAAGGGTTTTTGCGCCAAGCTCAAACTCAATACTTTCAATCTCAGAAGAATACCCCATCAGGAGTTCATGGTTGGTGTGTTTGCCCTGTGCAAAAAAAGGGAAAAACTACTTTACAGATATTTTTACCGACTCAATAACCGGATTTTTATTCGCTCCGCAATCCGCCGTACCCTTGAAGACACCTTTCGCACCTTCAGTAATAATTGATACCGGATACTGAAGGAAAGGGAATGTTTCCATAAACGTTGTTGTCGCCAGAAGCGATCCATAAGCCAATCCACTTCCTATTTTTCCAAGAGAATCACCAGGGCTCACGGTGCCATTTTTTACCCGCGAGAAAAGATTTGATACACCATCAGGCAGTTTGTTGACCACATTATATCCAATAGTCTGCGCATAGGTGATAAATCCCGGAACATTCAAGCCTAAAACAAGTCGCCTGACATATTCAGCCCTTGAAAGCACCCGAAGCGTCCCCTCCTTGACAATGATACTACGGCACGCCAGTCGTCCGCCCTCCTTGAAAAGCTTGTCTGAAAGAAAAGCCTTCTCCTCTTCACTTGGCGCCGAAAGGCACTCACTCCCTTCCTTGACATACACAAAACAACTCTGACAAATAGCGTTTCCGCCGCAAACACAGCCTACATGGCTCTTATGGTTCTGTGCAACCTTCAGAAGCAAATCACCGACCTTTGCTTCGCAAGGTTTATCGTTAATAGAGATGATCATGGGTTTATGCAATTAGAGGTGAATGTAATTAAACCAAATCATTGAACTCTTCTTTACAAAATATAAAAAAATTACCAGCAGCTTCAATCAAACCTTGCTCTCCTCTTTCAAAGAACAAGGTTTGACCTACCAGCATCTTCTTCCCATCACCAACCGCACTATGCAGCTCTATGTTTTCTCGCTTGCTGCATATCTTGTTCTGGACCTCTGGAGCAGAGGGCTGAGAGTTGAAACGGAGTGCATGTCCCCGAATTATCCTTGCCGTTCTGATGCTGCTTCTCTGAATATGACGGTACAAAAGCATTGAAAACCAACTGCAGGGCATCCCCAATACCACTGATGATATCTGAGATGATCAGCCACAGATCAAAATCTCTTCCCGCCTGCATACGCATGGTATCAGGAAGCTTGACCACCGACTCCCAGCCCATTGTTGCGGCATATTCAGTCAATTGCAGAGGATTAGTTTCAAAAACCTGTTTGAGCTCCTCAACTAACGATACGACCTTTAGAGTACCCTCTTTTTCAACAGTGGTCATGCAAGCCATTCTTGTTCCTTCCTTGACCAGCTTATCAGAAAGAATGGCTTTTTCCTCTGCACTGAGCGGTGAAAGCAGCTCTCCGCCTTCAAGAACCTTGACGTAACATGTCTGACATATAGTGTTTCCACCGCAGAAATAACCAATATGTTCCTGGTTTCCGCGAGCAATATCAAGCAACCTCTCACCCTTCTTTGCTTCATAGAGGTGGTTATTTATAGAGATGTTCATAATCCGATAGTTTATAATTTATAAGACTAATTTTGTCCGCTTATTATGAACAGCAAAATTGTTGCAAAAGTTGCGATGTATAGTCAATAATGTTTCCTACCCGAAGCACCTTTCTCTCTTTCTTTCTCAGTACTTTTTTTTCATTCCCCAATAATTTTAATCAGCACCCTCTTTTTTCTCATACCATCAAACTCACCATAAAAAATCTGTTCCCATGGACCGAAATGCAGTTTTCCTTTTGTTACCGCTATAACGACCTCCCGACCCATGATCTGACGTTTATGATGCGCATCGCCATTATCCTCACCAGTCATGTTGTGGCGGTATCGGCTGATAGGCTCATGTGGCGCAAGTTCTTCAAGCCATCGCTTATAGTCCTGCTTCAGTCCGGATTCATCATCGTTGATAAAGACCGATGCTGTAATGTGCATCGCATTGACCAGGCAGAGCCCTTCCTGAATGCTGCTTTCCCTGAGCGCATACTCGACTTCACCGGTAATATTCACAAAATCCATTCTTGCAGGCACCTGCATCCAGAGTTCCTTGTGGTATGATTTCATCGGATTATAGAGAAATGGTTGTTCAATGATGACCCTCAGAGAAGTAAAGAAAATATTATTAAAGGCCATAATCTGAAGTATTATTCGGAGTAATTGGAGCGTATCATCAAATAAACATTTGTTGGGAGGTGATAAATGTTCTATTGAGGCGGGAAGCAAAAAAAATCTGTCACTGATCGATTTATTTTTACACATCGGACAACTTTTGTCCCAGTAGAGTGAATAGATTGTAGATTAAGATGATTGAAATCTTAATATTCGGGGTAAATGTTCAAACTATTCTTAAGCTGTTGATTTGGTTTATTATATCTTTTGTTACCCCCAAGATACTTGGTTTAATTGTCAGAAGGTTTTAGTGCTACGTCTTTTCTCAATGAGGTTTATGCCAGGGAAATACCAATTTCAACCATATTGCCTATGCTTTCCCCTAAAACGCAAAACACGAGTTCTTCTTTTGAGGATGCTGAAGCCTTACCGCTCAAGAAGTGTCTTGCAAAAACTCGTATCACTGAAAAACAATTACATCAGGCTGGGCGAAATGTCTTCGATCACTGTTCTATAGTGGGAGAGATTGCAAAGGAACTCTTGTCGCGAATGCCTTCATTTTTGCGATCATCTCTTTTCCCTGATGCTTCCGAACTTGTTGCTGCTCTTCATGATATTGGTAAAGTCAGCCCTACTTTTCAGGAAAAGATATACCGTGGCATAGATGGCTATGTTCCAAATTCATTAGATAGTCTTGCACATATCAATCCTGGTCTTGAGAGGAACTGGGGCTATCATGCAGGTATAAGCATGGCTGCTGCACAGTACTTGAAAACAGGAAAACATATTCCTCAAATTATTGGCCAGCATCACGGTTACTCACCCGAATTGAATGGGCTTGTGGCAGAAGACAAGGTTTTTGGAGGTACACTTTGGCAGGCAAGGCGGACTGAACTTGTACACAATCTCAAAGCTGCAATGGGGTTGAAGTATCCTGTAATCGCGAACCCATTGCAGGCAAAAGCTATTGCGGGGCTAACCACAGTAGCGGACTGGATCGGATCTGGCCCAAGCTTTGATAATCCAGACGAATGTTGGCAACCACTCATCAAGAAAGCAGTTGATGCGGCAGGGTTTGTGACACCGGAACTTATCAAAGGTCTTGCATTCAGTAAAATATTTGGTTTTGAACCGCGAAGTATTCAGGATTTGCTCATTCAGCAAGCAAATAAACCTGGCACTTATATTCTTGAAGCTCCCATGGGCATCGGCAAAACTGAAGCTGCGCTTTATGCCGCATATTCCATCATGGCTTCTGGGGGGGCGACAGGCTTATACTTTGCTTTGCCTACCCAGCTAACCTCAAACAGGATTCACGACCGGGTCAATGATTTTTTGGAAAAAATATTGTCGATTGAATGCATCCATCGTCGGGCGCTTTTGCTTCACAGCAATGCATGGTTGAAAGAGATCGAGATGGGCGAAGATGGCGGTCCGGGGGGCGGCTGGTTCCATTCAGGCAAGCGGGGTATTCTTGCTCCATTTGCTGTCGGTACAATTGATCAGGCATTGATGGCTGTGATGAATGTCAAACACGGCTTTGTCAGAGCCTTCGGACTTGCAGGAAAAGTAGTCATTCTTGACGAGGTACACTCTTATGATGCTTATACGGGTACCATTCTGGATAAACTTGTTGAAACCCTTCGTGCCCTACAGTGTACCGTTATCATCCTTAGCGCCACATTGACCAGAGAGAAACGTGAACAACTTTTAAAACAAGAGGTTTACAATGAATCATATCCGCTCATCACCGTCAGCAGGGATTTTAAAGCTTCCCCAATAGAAAAACCTGTTACAGTTCCTGATAAAATCAACATCACTATCCAATCATTTTTAAATCCCGACACGGCCTTGAATGAGGCTCTAAAGCGGGCTGAAGAAGGGCAGCAGGTACTCTGGATAGAGAATACCGTTGCTGAGGCACAAAGTACATACAGTATACTTGCAGCTCGTGCTGATGGTCTTAATATTGAGTGCGGTCTTTTGCATTCCCGTTTTTTGAAAAGTGATCGTGGCCGCAATGAGGATTACTGGGTAACCCGGTATGGGAAGGGTAATGGCGAACTGCGCCGTCAAAGCGGTAGAATACTTGTCGGCACACAGGTACTTGAGCAGTCATTGGATATTGATGCAGATTTTCTGGTAACCAAGATTTGTCCGACAGATATGCTTCTCCAAAGAATCGGCCGGTTATGGCGGCACAGTGATACTGTTCGACCGGATGGATCTCAATGCGAAGTATGGATTATAAAACCAGAAATCACTAATGCTCAGGCACACCCGGAAAAAGAATTCGGCCCGACAGCAAAAGTCTATAGTCCTTATGTGTTGCTGCGCACCCTTGAGGTATGGAGCAACATTACTGAGTTGGTGCTGCCTGACCAGATACGGAGCTTGATTGAGGCTACCTACCGCGAAAAAGAGGAGGGCCCACTTATGCGAAACCATAAAGATTTCCTCAAAAAAAGGCAGGAGATGCTTGAACGGTTAGCCTTGGGAGGTATATCAGTTGGTACCAGAACCCTGCCTGAAAGCAAAGCAAGTACTCGATACAGCGACCAGGAGAGTGTTGAGGTATTGCTTTTGCAATCTTATCGCCTTGAACCAGACAGGAATGGCACAACGGTGAAACTCCTCGATGGAAATGAACTTTTTCTGCCGTTAAAATCTTCCCAAAAATGCAAAAAGCAGCAACGAGTGTTAGCCGCCTCTCTTGTGCAACAAACCCTGCAAGTTGCCGACTACCTTGCACCGGAAGCACAGCCGCTTAAAAATATTGGTTGGCTCAAGGGCTATTTCTACCTCGGGGATCGGGAGTATGACGAAAGTCTTCTTCGAGTAGCCATTGTCAGTAAGGATGGTGAACTTAAAGGCCTTGGCGGCCAAGACCCTTCAGTGAAATATCGACTCAGTTACAATCAAAGACTTGGATATTGTTCCCCAAAAAAATAAACCAGCATTAGAACTGATATGACCCTTGAAAATCGATTCAATCTGATTGACGAGCCATGGATACCTGTTATTGACAAAGGGCGATTAAGCCTGAGGCAGGTATTCAGTAAAACCGACAATCGAGGCCTCGGCGGCAACCCTTTACAGAAATTAGCCTTGACAAAGCTTTTGCTCGCTATTGCACAGGCCGCATTTACTCCAGAAGACGACGATGATCTGGAAAGTATCGAGACTTCTGAACTTGCCAAAAAGTGTCTTGAGTACCTTGAAACATGGTACGACAGATTTTGGCTCTATGGCGAAAAACCGTTTCTGCAAATGCCAGTCATAAACAGCCTCATAGAACGAAGAAAACGACATGATCTTAATACTGCCACCAACAAGGCGGGTCAGCGGAATGCCGAAGCAAGCGCACTACCCAAATCATTAGGGATGGGATTCTATCCGGACCTTCCTGCAGACAACAATACCATACTCACTCAGTATCAGGTACCAAAAGTTTTGTCCGATGCTGACAAGGCATTATTCATTGTCTCACTCATGAACTTTGCTTTGGGAGGAAAGCGCACCGAAAAAAACCTTGATACATTAACTGATGGATATACCGGTAAAACAGGATCTGCAAAAGCAGCTCCAAGTATTGGAAATTATACCGGGTATCTCCACTCTATGCTTGTTGGTGAAACCCTCATCGACACCATTCTCCTGAATCTCCTGTCACACGATCGGATAACGGAAAACGCATACTGGACGACGGAACTGGGAACTGCTCCATGGGAAGAAATGCCGACAGGGGAAGATTGTTCCATAGCCAGAAAGCTGAAAAGTTCCTATATGGCAACGCTCATCTCAATATCTCGCTTTGTGTTGCTTGAGGGAGATGGCATCTATTACATCGAGGGCTTGCAATATCCGAGCCACAAAGAGGGATGGCGTGAACCAAGCATGGCAGTAAATGCACAGGGCGCAACTCCAAAAATCAAGTGGATTAATACAAACAAGCGCCCCTGGCGGGAACTGCCCGCCTTGCTTGCATTTATGAGTGCAAGTGGCGTGCAAGGTTATGATTGCCAGTTCATCCGGTACGGTCTTGTGCATTTCCGCAGCAGGTATAAACGGATTGGTGTCTGGTCGGGAGGCCTTAAGGTAAGCACAAACGCAGGTGATCAATCGGTCAAGCAAGATGATGATTTTGTTGAATCGCTTATTTTTCTTGATTGTGCCATTCTCGGGGAGTTATGGTACCATCAACTGCAGGTAGAAATGGACGCACTCGACCAATTGTCCAAGACGGTTTGGGCTGCAACAAACGGTTATTTTAAGACACAGAACATGACCGATACCAACTTGGCAGGGCATGCATCAACCCTGTTTTGGGAACTCTGTGAACGTCGTTTCCAGGATCTGGTTGACGCATGCGCCCCCCCGCATGATATCGTAAGAGTAAGAAAAATATTAGCGCAGTCAGCCAAAAAAGCCTACGACACTTTTTGCCCCAAAGAGAGTGCCCGGCAGATTGATGCATGGGCAAAAAACCGGCCAAATCTCATCAATTATCTCAACACGGAAAATAAACAGCCATGAATAATGAAGCCGGAACGAAAATCAGCAGGTCGCAGGCATTTGTGCAATCCATCATTGCCTTGATTGCAAAGAACAAAGGTGTTGCTGCAGCTCTAAAGCGGGCCGACAACCCTGCAACTGAATACCAGTGTTGGGAATATCTGGCTGCATTCAACATTGATCTGGAAAAGCCATGGGAACGTCTGCCATTTGCCACAATTGCAGCAGCAATTGCTAAGGAAAAAAGTGCTCACAATGGTAGTGAGGGAATCGGCAAGGCTATTGCCAAATGTTATGACGATGGTAGTCAAAGCGATCAGGCAAAAGCAAAATTGCGTCGTCTGGTTGCCTGTGATTCAGTCGAAGAGGCCTGCAGAATTCTTCGTCCTCTTTTCAGCCTGATTGCATCAAGAGGGAACTCATCAATAGACTATGCCCGTCTACTCGAGCAACTGCTGAAATTCCATTGGGAGAGCGAAAGAATAAAAAGCCAGTGGGCACAGGAGTTCTATCATCAAAGTTCATCATCGGCAAAACTGGAGGCGGCATGATAGCAAGCATACTCAGACTTGGACCTAAAGATATCAAAACCCTGCGTGTCACTGATGACTACTCGTTGCACAAGGTTGTTTTCAGCTTGTTTGAAGACCGGAGAAGTGAAGCTGAGAAAAACGCAAGCGTTCCAAGCGGCTTTCTCTATGCCGATAAAGGAGGAGACCACCATGGGCGGTTGATACTCTTGCTTTCAGACAGGGAACCTCGTAAACCAGAGCACGGAGTTCTGGAATCAAAATCGGTTGGTGATAAATTTCTGACCTTTGATCGTTATCGCTTTGAGGTGATTATCAATCCCACCAAACGTGACAACAAAAGTCGTAAAATTATAGCCCTTCGAGATCGTGAAGAGATAGCAAGCTGGTTTGTCGACAAAGCACCGGCTTCATGGGGGTTCACTGTTCATTCTTCGACACTCCAGGTCAAAAGTCTACAGGTCAAACAATTCGTCAAAGAAAATCACAGTGTTACACATGGTGGAGCGGAGATATCCGGCGAACTTGAAGTGGTTGACCGCCCTCAGTTCATAAAAAGTTTTCAGCAAGGTATCGGACGTGGACGTGCTTTCGGTTTTGGGCTGCTTCAGTTAGCCCCATCAAAAGTTTTAATCAACAACTAATCACCTAATCATCATGAGCAGCTCCAATCCTTTCAGAAATACCCGCATTGAATACCACATTCTGCAGTCCTTCCCTGTCACCTGTCTGAACCGTGATGATGTAGGTGCACCAAAAACCGCAATCGTTGGGGGTAACACCCGTGCCCGTGTCAGCTCTCAATGTTGGAAACGCCAGGTACGACTGGCCATGCAGGATTTTGATGTCAAGCTCGGCATCCGCACGAAAAAGATAGCTGATTTCATTGTTAAAGCCTGCCTTGAAAGAGGTGCCTCAGAAGAACAGGGAACCGAATGCGGCAAAGTTATTTCGGATGCATTCAGCAAAGATACCCTTTTCTTTTTCAGTGAATCCGAAGCACAAGCTTTTGCAGACTATGCTCAGGAAAAAAGTTTTGTCGGCGCAAAACTCAACGATAAGGAACTCCAGAAAGTAGCCAAGAAAACCCTTAACCCAGCTATTGATGGACTGGACATTGCCCTTTTCGGTCGCATGGTTGCACAAGCAAATGAGCTTGATATCGAGGCTGCGGCTTCTTTCTCTCACGCCATCTCAACGCATAAAGTCAGTAACGAGGTGGAGTTTTTTACAGCTCTTGATGACCTCAGTGAAGAGCAGGGATCTGCTCACATGGGAAGCCTCGAGTTCAACTCGGCAACCTATTATCGTTATATCAGCCTTGATCTTGGACAACTTTGGTACTCACTCTCTGGAGAAGGACTCGAAAAAGCAATTGAGGTGTTTACAAAAGCTCTTTTTGTTGCTGTACCAAGTGCGCGTCAAACCACCCAGTCAGGGGCTTCTCCCTGGGAGTTTGCAAAAATCTTTATCCGCAAAGGGCAGAGATTACAAGTACCATTTGAGACAGCGGTTAAAGCAAAAGATGGTGGATATCTGCAACCAAGCATAACAGCTCTTTCTGACTATCTGACAAAAAAAGAAGCATTAGCAGGTTCATTATTCGGAAAGCAACGGGATTTTACCTTCGGAGAAGATGCAAGTTTCAGTATCGACACTCTAATCGAAGAATTGGTAAAATATGTAGCGGAGGTTCAATGAGTAACGCCTATCTTTTACTATGGCTTGAAGCGCCATTGCAGTCGTGGGGTGCCGACTCAAGATTCGGGCGAAGAGGAACCCTCAATTTCCCGACAAAATCAGGTGTTCTTGGCTTGCTATGTTGTGCCCTCGGTGCTGGCGGAGAGCAGAAAGAACTGTTGCTGGAAATGGGGTCACTCCATCAGACGGTACTCTCCTACCGCAGATCAAAAGAGAGGGAAGCCTTGTTGCGAGATTTTCAAATGGTTGGGAGTGGCTATGACGACAAAAATCCTTGGGAAACTCTTCTGATTCCCAAAAAAAGTGATGGTAAGCCGGCTGTTGGTGGTGGTTCAAAAATAACCTACCGGTACTACCTTCAGGATGCCGCTTTTGCTGCTATTGTGGAAGTGCCAACCAATAAATCGGCCATCTTTGCCGAAGCTCTGGTGAATCCCTGCTGGGATATCTATTTCGGACGAAAATGCTGTGCTCCTACAGATTGGATTTATCGTGGATCCTTTGCAACTGAATCTTCCGCAATTGAAAAGTCAAAGGAAATTGCAAAAGATAAAAAGTTGCTGGAGGATTTCAGAGTTTTGGATGGAGAACATAAGGGCGAAACCATTATTCTGAACGATGTACCAATCCAATTTGGTGAAAACAAGGTGTACAGGGAACGCAGGGTAACAATAATTACCATGGGCGACAATGTCTGAAATACCGGAAAAAGAGAGCGCTGCTCAACGGTTGTTGATAAAAATTACCCGCGACACATTGCCGCAAGTCAAAGATAAATATCCGTTTATCTACCTGGAACGAGGCAGGCTGGAAATTGATGATAGCAGCATCAAATGGATAGACTGCGATGGTAATGTCGTCAGGTTACCCGTCGCTATGCTCAATTGTTTGCTTCTTGGTCCAGGTACTACCGTTACCCATGAGGCCGTGAAAGTTATGGCGGCATCAAATTGCGGGTTATGCTGGGTTGGCGAAGACAGCCTTATTTTTTATGCAGCCGGGCAAACACCAACCAGTGACACCAGGAATTTTCGGCAACAAATGCTGCTCTCGGCTGATCCAGATAAATCATTGAAGGTTGCAACACGTATGTTTAAACGCAGGTTCCCGGGAGAAAAGCTGGAAAACAAAACCCTTCATCAATTGATGGGAATGGAGGGGTTACGCGTTCGTCAACTCTATGAGAAAAAAGCAATAGAGTACAAAGTTGGTTGGAAAGGGCGTCAATTTACCCCAGGTAAGTTTGAGATGGGAGATGTTACCAATAGAATCCTGACATCAGCCAATGCGGCACTCTACGCTATTATTTGCTCTGCAGTCCACAGTATGGGATATTCACCGCATATTGGTTTTATACACTCCGGCAGTCCATTGCCCTTTGTTTATGATATGGCAGATTTATACAAAGAAGAACTTTCGATTGATCTTGCTTTTTCATTGACGGCCCCAATGGCAGGTTTTTACGACAGGCATAAGACTGCTACTGAGTTTCGCCGGAGAGTGATCGACATGGATTTGCTTGCCTGTATAGGGCCGGATATTGAAGAAATGCTCGGGAGGCAATGATGCTTGTTGTAATCGCCAATGACCTACCACCTGCTGTGCGTGGACGAATGAAACTCTGGTTTGTCGAGCCTCGGGCCAACATGTTTGTTTCCGGCATCAAGGATTCTGTAGCCAAAAAAGTTGTTGAATACTTGTACAAACATTGTCCATCAGAATCCGGATTGATGGTTTTCAAGAGTAGCAATACTTCTCCAGGATATGAGATCTATGGAATGGGCGACACTCGAAGGGATTTGATTGAGATATCAGGAATGCAGCTGGTAATTGAGAAGAATTCTGTACCTATTCAACCATCAAAAACGTCCAAAGAATCCTGAGAGCCCAGTAAATTCCAGCGTCTTCCCCATGCACGTGGGGGTGTTTCTATATTGCTTTTTATTATCTTTCTTGTTGCAAGGTCTTCCCCATGCACGTGGGGGTGTTTCCACTTCTAAAGAAGATCAAGTCCATGGACTATGGTCTTCCCCATGCACGTGGGGGTGTTTCCAGTAGAGCGTGATAAATCTAAAGACTGGAGCGGTCTTCCCCATGCACGTGGGGGTGTTTCTCTGAAGACCAAGCTTTTGCCTCTCCTGCTTTCGTCTTCCCCATGCACGTGGGGGTGTTTCGAGAGGTGGCGAATGAGTGAGATCACAGATGAAGTCTTCCCCATGCACGTGGGGGTGTTTCTAACCCATCATTCTACAAATGAAAGCTCTTCTAAGTCTTCCCCATGCACGTGGGGGTGTTTCCATGAAGGATGTCAACTGAAGTCTTATCTCGATGTCTTCCCCATGCACGTGGGGGTGTTTCCAGGCTGATGATCTGCTTCGTGCAGATATAATCGTCTTCCCCATGCACGTGGGGGTGTTTCTTTTTTATATCAAACCTGCATTGCATTAACAAAGTCTTCCCCATGCACGTGGGGGTGTTTCTACCTCCCAGTTCTGCGCAATGCTGCATGGCTGGTCTTCCCCATGCACGTGGGGGTGTTTCTCACGGGAGATGGCTATGATGCAACCGACACGAGTCTTCCCCATGCACGTGGGGGTGTTTCCTTTATTTTCATGGCTTTTGTATGGCTTATATTGTCTTCCCCATGCACGTGGGGGTGTTTCCATGAGAGAAAAAAGCAAAACCCTGCATTTCGCGTCTTCCCCATGCACGTGGGGGTGTTTCTTGCCCCTGTGTTAGCTTCATGCCACCAGTCCAGTCTTCCCCATGCACGTGGGGGTGTTTCTAAAATATCGGTACTATTAAGGAGGGCAAGGGGAGTCTTCCCCATGCACGTGGGGGTGTTTCTAACGGTGCTACCGGTGCTACGGGTGCTACGGGGTCTTCCCCATGCACGTGGGGGTGTTTCCGCTATTATAAAGCAGATACCGAACGTCCTATAGTCTTCCCCATGCACGTGGGGGTGTTTCTCTTTTATGTCGGTATCATGCCCGTTCAGCTGGGTCTTCCCCATGCACGTGGGGGTGTTTCTACCAGTTCTCCTTTATCGTGCCTGGTGCTCAGGTCTTCCCCATGCACGTGGGGGTGTTTCTGGCTTGGCCGTCTCTCTGACATACGGACAGAGGTCTTCCCCATGCACGTGGGGGTGTTTCCAGCCCTCTGATACTGCGGATGTCTATGTGATGGTCTTCCCCATGCACGTGGGGGTGTTTCCATCTGCCGTTATATGGTACGGATCAACACCCGGTCTTCCCCATGCACGTGGGGGTGTTTCCGCCGCTGCAAGGTATGGCGCTACGGATCCTATGTCTTCCCCATGCACGTGGGGGTGTTTCTTCTGCACTGAGCGCAGCAAACAGAGCCGTCGAAGTCTTCCCCATGCACGTGGGGGTGTTTCCAGTTCGAGGAGCTTATCAACTGGACTCAGGACGTCTTCCCCATGCACGTGGGGGTGTTTCTATCAGCACAGCAGTATATCAGATAACAACAGCGTCTTCCCCATGCACGTGGGGGTGTTTCTATCGTATGCTTTTCTTACCGATTCCGCATGCAGTCTCCCCCATGCACGTGGGGGTGTTTCCGCTACCTTAGCACCTATAGACGCGAAGGAAGCGTCTTCCCCATGCACGTGGGGGTGTTTCTCGAACATGCAAGAGGGTGCGCACTTTTAGCAAGTCTTCCCCATGCACGTGGGGGTGTTTCTATAAGAAAAGCATACGATATATTACGTATCGAGTCTTCCCCATGCACGTGGGGGTGTTTCCCAAGGTTTGTAAAGAGTGATGATGTGGTAAAAGTCTTCCCCATGCACGTGGGGGTGTTTCCTCCCACCTGCTTCAGCACCTGCTGCCGCGCCCGTCTTCCCCATGCACGTGGGGGTGTTTCTTGCACTTGCATAACTTAGCTCTGAAAGAAGAGGTCTTCCCCATGCACGTGGGGGTGTTTCTACCAGTTCTCCTTTATCGTGCCTGGTGCTCAGTGTCTTCCCCATGCACGTGGGGGTGTTTCCCTATGTCTGTAGAAAGAGCGGTAACCGCAGGGGTCTTCCCCATGCACGTGGGGGTGTTTCTTCGTCATCTCATCGGAAGCCGGTCCCAAACGGGTCTTCCCCATGCACGTGGGGGTGTTTCTCAAAATCATGCGGTATTGCAAGGCCGATCCAAGTCTTCCCCATGCACGTGGGGGTGTTTCTTGTTGTTACATCAGCTTATGACGCGATATACAGTCTTCCCCATGCACGTGGGGGTGTTTCTAGCATTGTTTCAGATTATTTGATAGATAACGGAGTCTTCCCCATGCACGTGGGGGTGTTTCCCTTCATGACCACTTCCGACGATTAAAAAGGAAGTCTTCCCCATGCACGTGGGGGTGTTTCCTTTTGAATTATGAATTTGCAAGAAGCAATAAAGTCTTCCCCATGCACGTGGGGGTGTTTCTATATGGGCTGAAAGTGAAGAACAAGCTATTTGGGTCTTCCCCATGCACGTGGGGGTGTTTCTAGTATTTTTTCATTGGTATTAATATTTAGATTGTCTTCCCCATGCACGTGGGGGTGTTTCCTGCAAACCCTGCGGTTACCGCTCTTTCTACAGAGTCTTCCCCATGCACGTGGGGGTGTTTCCAGCTCTGTCCGATAACAACAAAATCCACTCAGGTCTTCCCCATGCACGTGGGGGTGTTTCTAAGCCATCAACGCCGTAGTCAACAGTACCAATGTCTTCCCCATGCACGTGGGGGTGTTTCCAAGTATGCCGTTTTGAAGAATGGATGATGCTAGTCTTCCCCATGCACGTGGGGGTGTTTCCGGACGAAGAAAAGCGGTTGAAAGGTACACTGAGTCTTCCCCATGCACGTAGGGGTGTTTCCGCACTCGGATCCGTGTCGTCACTTGCGAACTCGTCTTCCCCATGCACGTGGGGGTGTTTCTCAAGGGTGTCTGGGCAAAAGAAACCGCTCCTGGTCTTCCCCATGCACGTGGGGGTGTTTCTAGCCTGCTTTTTTATTGTCCATTCTGGGGATTGTCTTCCCCATGCACGTGGGGGTGTTTCTCGTTGGAGTTTGAGAATCTTTGTTTGGAGTTAGTCTTCCCCATGCACGTGGGGGTGTTTCTGCCGCGGATCCGAGGTTGTATACGAAGTCGACGTCTTCCCCATGCACGTGGGGGTGTTTCCAGAAGATGGCGTTGAGACATCAACGACGACTAGTGTATAGTCAATTGTCTAACGTCGTTTAATAATTGTAAGTTACTCTTTATAGTCAACAACAAAAAAGATTGAACATGAAGAAGTACAAAATCACTTTGACACAAGAAGAAAGACAGGAACTTACTGCCCTGAGCAGCAAAGGAAAACATGCAGCTCAAACAGTTCTAAATTCTTTG
>Ga0209083_1000498_pt1 | contig 57818 bp, 49 predicted proteins | sample AM7aDNAmetaG_FD_184132 | JGI IMG/M metagenome (GOLD analysis project Ga0209083, IMG submission 184132) | Freshwater microbial communities from Finland to study Microbial Dark Matter (Phase II) - AM7a DNA metaG (SPAdes) (version 3) | ecosystem: Environmental > Aquatic > Freshwater > Lake ...
AAGGCTTACCGGCCAAATTGGTATCCGAGGGAATTAACCCCAAGATACCATGGCTTTATGATTATAAATTGGATTTCAGGTTCAAGTAATAATTTACTAAAATGAATACCCCGTAAAAAATCGCTGACTTTTCGGGAAAGGCACTAAGTCACTAAGGGATACAAATTAATTGGTGTTATTTTTAAGGTACTGTTCATACTTTTCCAGCAACTGCTGCTTTGATTCTGTTCCAGTTAGCACCAAAATACGATATTTTAATCGCAAGGTCTCCCCCTTTTTCAGGATGATTTTACGGTCGAACAAGGCCGCAGGACTGTAATAGAAAAACGGGGTTTTCGGGTCTTTGATTGCATACCAACTGGTTGAATTCGTTGTGAACTTTGGGTGCTGCATCATGGCGAGTCCAGCCCTCCCACCTGATAAAGAGTTAAATCCCATAAAAAACCAATTCCCTTTCCAGAATTTTGTACTGTCTCCGTCAGAAATTATTTCCGGGGTGTTGAATTTCTGGTTAAACCGGACCGATAATCCTGCATAACCGCCCCACGATTGTCCACCCTGTTCGCCAACGATGGGTGTCCGATCCAGTATTACACTGTCCAACAAGGCTTTGAAAAGATGATCCTCATCCATGTAATAACTTCCGTCTTTAAGTGGTGCTGATATGTGTAACGACCGTTCCTCTGATAATGCCACTGCACCTTTTAATGGATGGTAATTCAATTTCAAACGAACATCTGCCGAAAAATCCTTGTTTTTGACAAATTCTTTTATCTGTAATTCTGTAACCCCTTCTGAGCGGTAACCTGTTTCGGGAGTCTTGTAATCGTTCAAATATTCCCAATAGTTGACCCCATTGATGTATTTCCATGAAAACCAAAGGCCAAGGTGCCAGGGATGATCGGGTGGCGCGACACAAGTCAGGGTAGTCTTCCCAACATTCACAGGATGAAAATAGGGTTTTCCATAACGGTCGTTAAAGTTGAATTGCCAAACCACCTCTGAATGATTGGACAAACCAATTGTTGTATCTGTCTGGCACCACCCGAACTGACTTTTTCTAATCACTTTCGCAACCGTAATTTCAGCAGGAACTTTTACAGTAATCTCCTTACCTGCACACCATTGGGCTGCCCTCAATAGAAGAGTCTGTAAACCAGTGTTTAACAAGGCTCGTTCATCATGTCCCAGAATTGTAAAAAAGCTCCTCCCTTTCCCTGTCTGGTTAACGAAAATGGCAGGAAAGTCGATCTTGTGGCCGTCTTTCTCGTCAACACCAGACAAAGAACCAAGTGATTTCACACCCGGATAAATGTCTGTATTTTCCCAAAGTTCGTCAACTATATAGAAATCACTTAACCCCTTTGTTATCGGATGATCCTGGTCAAAACTGTAAACACACCCTTTGGTTGGCCTGCCATGTTTGGTCGCGGCGCCCCATCTTCCGATTCCGATCCTATGATAATTCTCCCAACTGTAAAACGAAGATGCGCCGGCGTGAAAGAACAGGGCTCCTCCCCCTTCGTTTACATATTTTTCAAACCCCTTTTCCCACTCATCGCTCAATTTCATTTGGTTATCGGGCCAGGTGTTCCAATTGCTCAGAATAAGATCGTACTTTTTTAAGTGATCATAGGTCAACGTGTCCGGCCTTTCGGTTACCGAAGTTTTAAAAAGCTTGGCCTGATTAAAAATCCTGACCAGCATTGGCGTTGTCTTTTGCCATTCATGGTTATTCTTTCCACTAAAAATCAATACCTTGATCAAAGCACTGTTCCCCTTATCGGATGAATTGTCCCAGATGGCAAAACCCTGATAACCAGATGCAATCATCAAAAGAAGAAGAATTATCCTATTCATTATTCAGATGGATTATATGCTAATATTTCAATTGTATTTCTTTATTTCAATATATTTCAGCACATTACAATAACCTCGACAGATGTTCATAACTACGGATTGCCTGATCTATCGTACCACATTCCACACTGAAGACAATCTCCCTACCGCTTGATTTTACGATGTCGATGACCCGTTGCCAGTCAACAACCCCATCACCGCAAGCACAACCAACCGGAGTACCACTGACCTTTCCCCTTTCGGCATTGCTCTGCGACAGGCTGATATCTTTTGCATGGAGATGGACCAACCGGTCCTTCACCCTTTCGAGCCAATCGTAAACATCGGAACCTCCGGCAAGATAGCTGTTGCCTGTGTCGAAATTGATCCCAATAGTGGGAGAACCGACCAGATTGTAAATACTGTCGAGGCCATCGGGAGTTTTGCTGTATTGCTGGTGCGGTTCCAACCCGATTTTAATCCCGTGGCGTTCGGCAACCATGGAAGCCTCCGTCAGCGTATAGGTCATCAGTTGATAATCCAACTCTTTGGTTGTCCAGAACGGCTTTGGCCCCTCGTCGGTGTTGACTACCGGTGCTCCAGCCTGTGAGGCCCACCGGATTGCCATTTTAAGATATTCGACACTGATCTCCGGTTTGCAAAGTGGTGTATGTGATGACAATCCAGAAAGCTTCACTTTGTTCCTGTCGCATAGTTCCCTGATTGCCAATGGGTCATCGAAAAGAGATACTGAATGGAAATAGCCCGCTTCACTCAGCAGTTCACGACCCAAATGCACCATTGGTTCAATGTATTCATATCCGATTTCGGCAGCTTTTTTCACGCCATTGGCAAACGAAAGGTCGTGATGCCGAACAAACTCCATGTTGATACCCAGCTTGATTTTTCCTTCCATTGTGTGTCTTATTAAATTTGTATATTTGTCAAAACGATTTACAATTTCTTTCATTAGCCCTCTTCCGGTAAAGGTAAAAGTAAGTGGGTTCAAATGATGGTTTGTTCAAAATCTTTCAGTGTAAAAATTTATTTTAGAGATGGAAAGGCGTGCACAATTCTATGACCCGGAGGGCAAATTGTCCTACAAGGCTGATAACTGCAGCCCGGTAAAAAGTGCTGCCGATAAGGGCGAACTGGAACTTACAACCCTTGCCAGGGATGCCTATCCCGGCAAAAGGCTTGGCAAAACGGAGCTGACCGGAATTAAGAGTATCGGTTATTGGAATATCAAAAAGCAACAGGATTGGGGTTTGGATTGGCACACCAACGAGGGGATAGAAATTTGCTACCTTGAATCTGGCGATCTTACCTTCTTTCTTGGGGAGGATAAATACGACCTCTCTACCAACCATTTGACAATCACCCGACCTTGGATTGGCCATAAATTGGGGAACCCAAACGTGGCATTGAGCAAATTGCACTGGGTGATTTTAGATGTCGGGGTACGCCACCCTCATCAGGAATGGGTTTGGCCCAACTGGGTAATCCTGAATCCTGCAGATCTTGAAAAGCTGACCCTCTATTTCAGGCAAAATGAGCAGCCGGTATGGATTGCAACTCCCGAACTTAAAGATTGTTTTATCAGGATCGGAAAGGTGATCAAAGAGTGTGGCGACAAAGATTATGAATCAAAACTGAGGGTCCTGATGAACTCATTGCTGATCGCTTTGCTTGAACATTTTCAGGAGGGTAAAATCCTGTTGAATGAAGAGTTGGTCGCCTCGCGGAGGACTGTCAGGCTATTTCTGAGTTCGCTCGAAGACCATCTCCATAAACCCTGGACATTGCCTGAAATGGCAGCCTGGTGTAAACTGGGGACCACAAGGTTCACCAAATATTGTGTTGAGATAAGCAATTGTACACCAATGGAATACATTAACAGGATCAGATTGGGAAAGGCATCCGGGATGTTGCTCTCACATCCTGAAATTTCGGCAACCGAGATCGCCTACCAATGTGGGTTCTCCTCACCACAATATTTCACCACCGTTTTCAAACGCCATTTCAAGAAAACGCCGCAGGCGTATAGGATGAACAATGGGTAAAGGATGTTGAGGGTAAGAATTGAAATAGGTGGAAATAGGTGGAAATAGTTGAAATAGTTGAAAAGAATAGAAATATTTGAAATAGCTGGAAATATTTGAAATAGGAATGGGGTTATATGTTTGATCCCCAACAATCAAACATTAGGATGAAGTGTCGCGGTGACTTTTACTGTATCAACCGCCACCCGTACACTAAAACAAAGTTCGAAAGTTTCGATGTAAGAATAATTAAATCCTTGAATATAAGGTAAATGAAACCTCCACTACCATCCTCACCCATAATAAGAGAACTCTGTTTGTAATACGTTCTCTTTTGTTAGCAACAACAAGTCCATTTTTCGGTATATGCTTAATTGTTAATTGTTTGCAACAATAGTTTGGATAGATCATTCAATTTCATAATTTCGGACGTCTTAAAAAGCTTCAAAAGCCAATTCCCCTAAAACGGGTAAATTTGAATAATCCCGGGTAAACGGTCCCGAACCAGAGCTCTGTAAAGACTCAAAAGTAAATGGGACCGCACCATCAAGGAAAAATGGTAACAACGAAAACCGTACGTAGGAGTAGTTCCGGAAAAGCTCAATACTTCCTTCGGACGAGGGATGTCAGCTCTCCTAATAGAGTCTGTGGAGAAATTCTGGACATTGTTTTAAGTCAGTACTTCTTAGTTTGGGATAGCTTTGGGGTATTTCAACCATTAATCCGCAAATAGAATCTTATATCCATTGCAGTCGCGGACAAGAAATTCACGGCTACCATAAACCCGTTTAACGATCCCTTCTACAATATCGGCACCCTGTGATTTAAGTTCATCAAAGAAAGCATCTATTTCAGGAACCCAAATAACAAAGTCGGTTGATCCCTTTCTGACATTCTCATTCACATTAATTTCGGAAGAATCAGATTTTGCAAAATGGATTTGTAACCCATCCCTTTCCACCATCGCATAGACAGGTGGATCAAGGAAATAGCCAATGATCCTGAAACCAAGTATATCCCTGTAATATTCGGCTGTTTTTGTCACATCAGGAACCACTATCTGTGGAGCGATTCCGATCATTTTTGGTCTATCGTCCATGTACAACAATTTCGGTCCTTGTAATTTCAATAAGGGAATTGACCTCCATCAGGTAAGATATCTTTTCAAGATGTTGGTCAAAAATTGCTTTTAAAAATATTGATAGGGAAAGTGGCAATTGGGCATCTATAATGAATCTCATCGTTCTAAAATTGTCTTTTAAATTTCAGATTCGACTATATATAAAACATTAAATTTCAATATATGTCTGTTATTGATTGTTTCTCATCGGCTCATTTTATGAAGCAAGACTATAAATGCTTTTTATCTGTGTCAACTTTGCAGCATAATCAATACAAGCTAGAAAATCCTCCTTTTCAAGATCAGGATAGTCTGCCAATAATTCTTCCACAGTCATCCCAGATGCCATTAGTTCAAGCATATTTTCAACAGGATAGCGAAGCCCCCGGATAGTTGGTTTTCCGTGGCAAATATCCGGGTCAATGGTTATTCTTTTAAATAGTTCCTGATTCATAAGCCAATTATTTATTATAAGTACAAATATACAATGAAAATTCCGGAAATCTAAATATTGTTTCTTAACCCGCCTGTTCTTCAACTTCATTTTTAATTCCTTCATTTTTAATTTTTTAAATCTTCATTACATCATTTCCCGTCTCCCTTCTTCGTTCTTCTGATCTCCCACTCAATTCCTCTTGATTGCTATCTTTGATCGTATTATCTTTGCACCTCAGTTTTTGACAGAAACGCTGGAAAATTACAACCGATGAAGAATTTCAAAAGAACGCTGATCACTTCAGCTTTGCCATATGCCAATGGACCGGTTCATATTGGCCACCTTGCAGGTGTTTATGTACCTGCCGATATTTATGCACGTTACCTTCGTCTCAAAGGCGAAGAGGTTGCCTTTATCGGCGGCTCCGACGAACATGGGGTACCAATTACCTTAAAAGCAAAAAAAGAGGGGATTACGCCACAGGATGTAGTCGATAAATACCATGGGATGATCAAAGATTCGTTTGAGAAATTTGGGATATCGTTTGATGTTTATTCACGGACAAGCTCCAAAATCCATCACGAGACCGCTTCCGAAATTTTCAAAACGTTGTATGATAAAGGTGCGTTTACGGAACAAACCTCCGAACAGTTTTATGACGAGGAGGCCAAACAATTCCTTGCAGACCGTTATATCACAGGGACTTGTCCAAAATGCAATTACGAAAAAGCTTATGGCGACCAATGCGAAAGTTGTGGGAGTACCCTTAATGCAACTGACCTGATCGATCCAAAATCGGTACTCAGTGGCAACAAACCGGTCATGAAGGAGACCACACATTGGTTCCTACCACTCGACCAGTATGAACCCTGGCTGCGCGAATGGATACTGGAAAGCCATAAAGAGTGGAAACCCAATGTTTACGGGCAATGCAAATCGTGGATCGATGGTGGGTTAAACCCACGTGCAGTTACCCGAGACCTCGATTGGGGGGTTCCCGTTCCAATTCCGGAAGCGGTGGGGAAAGTCCTGTATGTTTGGTTCGATGCCCCCATTGGCTATATCTCCAACACGAAAGTGCTTTGCGAAGATCAACCTGAGAAATACGGAAGCTGGGAAAAATGGTGGAAAGATTCAGAAACAAGGATGTTGCACTTTATTGGCAAGGACAATATCGTATTCCATTGCATTATTTTTCCTGTGATTTTAAAAGCTGAGGGCACCTATAATTTGCCCGACAATGTCCCTGCCAATGAATTTTTAAACCTTGAAGGGGACAAGATCTCGACTTCCCGAAACTGGGCTGTCTGGTTGCACGAATACCTCGAAGCTTTCCCTGGGAAGGAAGATGTCCTGAAATATACCCTGACTGCCAATGCGCCAGAGACAAAAGACAACGACTTTACCTGGAAGGATTTCCAGACACGCAACAACAGCGAGTTGGTGGCAATCCTTGGAAATTTCGTTAACAGGGCTTTGATACTAACCGATAAAAATTACAACGGCGAAGTTCCGGTATTGGGTGAACTTACTGAATATGATAGCAATGCTCTTTTAGAGATTGGAAACCTAAAGGTCGAAACTGAAAAAGCTTTGGACACCTTCCATTTTCGCGAAGCATTGAGGCTTGCCATGGAAATGGCACGGTTGGGGAATAAATACCTTGCCGATATGGAGCCGTGGAAAGTGGTGAAGACCGATCCTGAACGTGTGAAAACAATCCTGAATGTGGCGCTTCAGATCACCGCCAACCTGACAATTGTTTTTGAACCGTTCCTCCCGTTCTCGATGAACAAACTGCGCGGGATGATGAACCTTACAAAATTTGATTGGAGCGAACTTGGCCGTACCGACCTGATTGGGGCAGGCCACAAAATAAATACACCGGAACTTCTGTTCGAGAAAATCGAAGATGATGTGATCCAGGCACAAGTCGATAAACTTCAAGCGACCAAAAAAGCCAACGAGTTGGAACTCTCCACGGCCAAACCTGCAAAGGATAACATTGAATATGAAGATTTTGCTAAAATGGATATCCGTATTGGTACGATTATAGCTGCCGAAAAAGTGGCGAAGACAAAAAAATTATTAAAGCTCACCATTGATACCGGCATCGATCAGAGGACTGTGGTATCCGGCATTGCAGAATATTTTGAACCTGAGAAGATCATCGGACAGCAGGTTTCTATTCTGGTGAACCTTGCTCCCAAAACGTTGAAAGGGATCGAGTCGCAGGGGATGATCCTGATGGCCGAGAATCCGGTTGGTTCGCTTGTATTCGTTGCACCAGTATCAAAAATCAAAGATGGATCGGAAGTGAAGTAGGCATTAGTCAACAAAATTTTTCGATGATATAAGATAGAAATGGGAGAAATATGTTGAAATATATAAAATAGGAAATAAAAAAAACCGCAGAGAACATCTGCGGTTTTTTATTTCCTAAAGTTGATTACTTTGTTGCAGGAGCTGGTTTTGCAGCTGGTTTTGCAGCTGGTTTTGCAGCAGCAGCTGGTTTTGCAGCTGGTTTTGCAGCAGCAGCTGGTTTCGCAGCTGGTTTTGCAGCAGCAGCTGGTTTCGCAGCTGGTTTTGCAGCAGCAGCTGGTTTCGCAGCTGGTTTTGCAGCAGCAGCTGGTTTTGCAGCTGGTTTTGCAGCGGCAGCAGGAGTTGCAGCTTTAGCAGCTGGTTTTGTAACGGTCTGTGTAGTTTTTGCTTTAGCTGCAGGAGCTTTTTTAGCAGCTTCCTGTGCATTAACGGTAACCAATCCAAGTGCAAAAACAAAACTTAATGCGAGAACTAACTTTTTCATATCTAAAATATTTTTTATAGTTTAATGATCCAAAAGTAGGACTACTACTATGAAGGAATCATGAAGATTTAGGTGCCGGTAATTAAATTAACATATTTTAACGGTAATTGGATTTTAAAGGTAGAACCCTGCCCCTTCGTTGACTTCACATTAATAGAACCGCCATGAAAACGGACAATACTGCTAACAATGGAGAGTCCCAATCCATGCCCTTCACCAGAGGTTGGGTCAACTCTTTTAAAACGATCAAAAACCCGGGAAATCTGGTCTGAATCAATCCCTATCCCATTGTCTTCCACTTCGATACAAATATTTTCAGATGTAGTTAACGTTGAAATACGGATCCATCCACCATCGACATTGTATTTTATTGCATTACTTACAAGATTAAATATCATGATATACAACAACGACCTGTTAACATGTGCAAGGGTGCAACCCAAAGGGATAAGGTTTTCGATTGTGATATTGTTCATATCCGCCCGGTCTTCGATGTTCACAATAATTTCATCCACAATTTCATGGACTACAACTGTCTCGTTTTTAGCGAATTGATCATTCTCTATTCTGGCAATCAGAAGCAATGCCTTGATAATCTGTTGCAAACGGTTCAAGTGATTTTGCTGATCCAGTATTGTGGCAACAAATTGGTCTGGCAGATTTCCTGAAGTCAGAAGGTTTTCCAATTTGGTTTGCATGATCGATATGGGAGTAAACAACTCGTGCGAAACATCCGCAGTAAATTTTTGTTGGTTTTTAAGTATTGTTGTGACTTTGAGCATCAATTCGTTCAATGCATTGTTCAGATAGACAAAATCGGATGTTGTACTTTTTAGCTGGGTATATTCATAAGTTTCAGGATTGGTAATAGTTTTTAATTTAGGGATAATCCTCCTGTTAAGGGGATCCAGCAAATATTTAAAAATACCAATATCAAAAAGAATCGTAATGATTAAAACCACAAGCATGATCGTTATGGATATATTTTCAAGCGTCCTGTTTAGTGAAGTGATCAATTGTAAATTTTTGCCAATCTCCAATAAATAATGCTGCCTGCCTATGACGAAAGCATAGTTAAGGATGCGAAAATCAAATTCTTCCTCTTCGATCACCCTTACATCATTCGAAAACTCGATTGTTCCCGGTGTTTCAGTCGTATCTATGTCAATTTTTATATACTCATCCTTGAGCATATTGTAACTCGCAAAAACACTGTCGTTCTCAATGTCCAAGAACGATGCTATGCCAATTTTGTTTACAATGGACATCGTTTTATCTTTCATTTTTAAAAGGTCACGATCGGTATGACGTAGAGCCTGCGAACCAATAAACTTTTGGAGCAGGATGAATAATATAATAAAGATCACGATTTTTGAAAGGGCACCTATTGATGCCAGCTTTAACTCAAGTCTCATTTTTAAAATTATAAGTCATTTACAATTGTTCGTTACCAATTTTTCGATTAGGTTTGAATCCTCAAATGTCAGTGAAAAAATTGGATTATGAAAGTACTAATTGTAGAGGACGAAATTTCTTTGGCCAATGAAGTAAGGAACTACCTCGAAAAGGAGGGATTCGCTTGTGATGAGGCCTATACAGGAAAAGTAGCTTCGGAAAAATTATTTTCAAATGATTACGACCTTCTTCTACTTGATCTGGGACTTCCTGATTATGAAGGTCTTGAATTGCTGAAAGAGTCCATTGCCAATAAGACCGACACAGCCGTGATCATCCTTTCAGCCCGAAGTGCCCTTGAGGACCGGATCAAGGGTCTCAATCTGGGTGCCGATGATTACCTACCAAAACCTTTTTCGTTGCTTGAACTGAAATCGCGGATTATGGCAGTCATGAGGCGAAAACATGGTATTAAAGCCAATATCATAACAATCAATAATTTAGATGTTGATCTGGATAAAAGGCTTGTCACATCCCATGGCAATGTAGTATCGCTTACACGAAAAGAATACGATATCCTTAGCTTTCTGGTACTCAATAAAAACAGGGTTGTCACACGTCTCCAGATATCCGAACACATTTGGGGCGATATTATCGAAGAAAATTACAATTCAAATTATATTGACGTCCATATTAAAAACCTCAGGAAAAAATTGTCCGATTTTATTGATGGGGAATTTCTCGAAACCGTAAGGGGTATCGGGTTTAAATTTGTTGAAATTGCATAGAAATATAAAAAGGGAAAACAGCATTTAAGCTATTTTCCCCTCTTCCTATTTTAATCTTGGGTAAATTTGACTTCAATTTATAACCAGGAGACCGGTTCTCCTAAGAACATTTGCATTGCGGCACAACGCAACTTTTCTCTCTTTTAAACTTTTCTGATTGTGCCTCTGTTCGATGTGTCATTTTATTATTCTACAATAGTTTAACACCTACGGTGTAATTGATTGTACATTGACAAATTTCCTTCACTGGGATACTATATTCTTCCAAATTCATTTTCAAATCTTCAAATTAACTAATTTTCAAATCTCTCCCTCAAACCTTCTCAACCTCTTCCGGCATCCTACCGCGCCACCAGGTCGCTAGGGCAGAACCGGTCACGTTCATCAAAGGTCCGAAAATGGCCGGAGCAAGACCTACTGTAGCAATTTTTCCCATCTCCAAAGCCAGTCCCGAAGCGAGACCACCATTCTGCATTCCTACTTCGAAAGCGACAGTCCTTCGGTCTTTTTCTGGCATACCAAACAACCATGAAACAGAATAGCCTAATGTATAGCCTGTCATATTATGCAGGAAACTTGTGATGATCAGCAGCACCCCCACTTTCAAAAGACTATCACGGCCAGCTGCCGTTATAATGGTAATAATGACGGCAATCCCAAGCATGGAGATAAATGAGAGGACTTTTCCCATCCATTGGTTATCGCCTTTCATGATATATTTCAACAACATAGCACCCATCATTGGAAGTAGAAAGAACCATCCCAACGATTTGAGGAAAGCAAATACAAAATCTGGTAAATCTGAATTTTTGGATTTCATATAGACCAGGTTCGAGAGCAGGATAATAACGAAATAAGCCACCAACTGAAGGATTTTTGCACTGATTTTTACTTTCCCTTCCTTCGAAAAAAGGTTAAAAATAAACCCGGCAACGATTGGAAGGATAATCATATTCAGGATATCGAGCATCATCTTCCAAAAGTTGACTTCAATATACTGTCCTCCAAGCCATTTCATCAGAAATGGTGTAACAAAAGGTGACAACAATGTCGATATTGCGCCGATTGTGACTGCCAATGCCAGGTTAGCCCTTGAAATATAGGACATTACATTAGAGGCCAAACCGCTTGGCACGCATCCGATCAGGATGATCCCTGCCGAAATTTCAGGTGGGAATTTAAAAATATGGGCAATCCCGAATCCTACCAGGGGCATGATCAGGTAATGCGCCCCAACCCCAATGACTACCCCTTTAGGCATTTTGATGACCCCAGTGAAATCCTCAAAGCTCATTTGCGATCCCATCCCAAACATGATGATCTGTAAAAGTGGAACAATCAACAATTTAAGTTGGAAATCACCCACAGAGAGGAAAAATTGCGGATAGAACATCGAGGCAGTTACTGCCGTAAAAATCCAGATGGTATATGAGAATCCTTTTGTTGAGGGATAACCCCTTACACCAAGAGCAAGGGCGATAAAACCTGCCATTAACAAAGGACCACCAACCGATGGGTTACCGGTAGATAAGAGTAGCAGTGCTCCACAAAAAGAGATTGCGGAAATAACCAGTAGTGATAAACTTAATTTCTTGACCATATCTTTAAAACTAAAATCTTCTCAAAACGAAAAATCCCCCCTGGTCCACTATTTCTTTAGAGGAGACATTAAAAGGAAGATCGTTGATTCTAAATGTTAATTGTACTTATCTAGATTTCTGCGTCCATCTGCGAAATCTGCGGGCAATTTTTTATTCTCCCGCAGATCCCGCTGATTTTCGCAGAGGTTTTTACCCAAATTAATTGTTTGAATTACAGGGCTAAAAATTAACTGAAAACCCTATCATGCGAACGCTTGTCATCCCATTCGGGAGTTGGTCCAAAATAGCTTTTGTCTTTAGGATGCAGGTGTTTCTTCACCTCTTCATCGTTAAGTTCAATTCCCAATCCCGGTGCCATTAATGGAACATTGGCAAAACCTTTTGTGATCAGTTGGCGACCGTCAGTTGTCTTAACAAGGCTTTCCCACCAGGAAAGGTCAACAGAGTGATGTTCGAGGGCCAAAAAGTTTTGGGTCGCGGCAGCACAATGAACCCCTGCCATAAACGATACGGGAGTACCTGCCTGGTGCATCGCCATAGCAATACCATGTTCTTCGGCATAATCGCCGATCCTTTTCGTTTCGAGAAGACCACCTGAAGTTGACAGGTCAGGATGGATGATATCGACAGCATGAATGTCGATCAGTGGTTTGAAATTCTTGAGCAGGTAAATATCTTCCCCTGTAAGAAGAGGTGTTTCCAAAGCATCCGACATGGTCTTCCACTGATCAGTCAATTCCCAGGATACAATGTCTTCCATCCAGGCCAACCTGTATTTCTCAAGGGCACGGCCCAGCCTTATCCCATTGTTCAGGTCGAAATGACCATAATGATCTGTCGATAAAGGAATTTCGTAACCTACCAAACTTCGCGCATGTTCAGCTACTTTAGCGAGTTCCTCAATTCCCTTTTCGGTGATCTGAATCTGTGTGAACGGGTGCTCAGTATTGCCATAGGACATATAATTTGCCTGATCCCCCCATTGTGCAAGATCCTTATTTCCGCTTTCCCAGAATTTTCCGTTCACAATCGTACCAGGTATCCCTTTCAGTTCACCAATCGACAAGTCCATTTTCAGCCATGTATATCCCTGTTCTTCGGTACGGTATTTAATCAGCTTCAATTGTTCTTCGGGTGAGTGCGATTCGGGGGTATCTGCATATAACCTGATCTTGTCGCGATATCTGCCGCCTAACAGTTGCCAGCAAGGCACACCATAAGCCTTGCCCACCAAATCCCAGCAAGCCATTTCGACGCCACAAACACCACCTGCCTGGCGTGAAGGGCCACCAAATTGCTTGATGCTTTTAAATATCATTTCCACATTGCATGGGTTCATCCCAAGGATACGGCTTTTCAGCATGAGTGCATAACGGACATCGGCACCATCCCTTACTTCGCCTAAACCATAAATTCCCTGATTTGTGTCTATACGGATGATTGCCGTATTTCCCAGCACACCGGTCAAACAATATCTTAAGTCGGTAATTTTTAATTCAGAGGGGTTGGACGACCTGCTTACATTGGCGGTCGCCTGGGCAATTGTATCTTCAATGGGCAAAGTCATCATCCCTGCTAAGGATATTCCTCCCAAAAGGCTTTTCTTAAGAAAATTCCTGCGGTTTTTCTCAGTCATTGGATTATTGATTTCCAACCGGATAGCAGCGGCCTCCCCTTTTTCCCTCGTAATATTTTGCTCTTTTATCTTTTGTATAATACTCTTCATTTCAGTTCAATTTTTAGTAATTCCTCTCTTTCAGATAATTATCCAATTCCTGTTTCGACATGGGAAGTTTTCCGGGATAGTTGTTGATCCAGTTGAGGAAATCCTTCTTGATGGCTTCAGTCCATTCGGTATCGATTTCGCCTGGTTTATATTTCCCTTCGCGCAAACGCTGATGTCCAAACTGGTCGCGCAAAGCTGTAAATTCAGAGGTAAGGACCAAATTTTCAACCAAATAAGCTGGTATGAAAATTACACCATACTTTTTTGCCAAAACGACATCGCCCGGTAAAACGGTAGCCCGGCCAATCCTTACGGGTGCATTGATGGAGGTCAGCATCATCTGGTCGATATAGGAGGGATCGTTTCCTTTGATCCAACCGTTGAAACCTTTGATTTCGCTCAATCCTTCCTGATCGCGGACAGAACCATAAAAGATAACCCCCCTTTTTGACCTTGCATAAATGGCATTTCCGAGGTTGTCCCCAATTAAAGTTCCATCAGCTATTTTTCCATAACTATCTGCAACATAGACATCCCCTTCTGTTAAAACATCGATTGGCCATGAATTGGTCCCACCTTTGGGAGACCTGTTTTCGGCAACCCCTTGGTCTTTCACTTGCTTTTGAAGGTCAGGCCTTAATGGCATGTACTGGGCAGTCACAACCCGGCCGGTCATGGCACTATCTGGATTGATAATCACCCAGTTATTTTCAAACTGGTTCATAAAACCCTTATTACGGAGTACGCCCCAGGCTTCCTCCATCGAAATATTCTTTAACCTTGCTAAAATATTATCCGATACCCTGGGACGGCCATCAGCCGAACGCTCCCCTTTCCATTCTGAGGTAAGTGCCTTGATGTATTCAGGTGACATTCCCACACGCTGGGCATTGGCAAAAATAAAGCAGAACACAAAAACAATTAGTAAACCTGTTTTTTTCATAATTAATTTATTTATTGTTCCCGATTATCCGGGATGAAACAGCCATGATTAATTGATAAAAATAAAAAATTAATCATGGCTGCCACTTATTTTATTAATAATTGTAAACCCTATTTGTCCCAGAATACCCGGGTTGCAAGATTATCAGCTCCCATACGGGCAACTGCTTCATTGTAATTGGTGGTATTCACTGATTTTTCCCTGACAGGATAAACCAAACGGTGTACAAAACCTCCGGTAACTGCCGGGTCAGCACTTGGATAAGTATTTGGTGCCAAAGCCGGGTACCCGCTGCGACGGAAATTAGCCCAGGCTTCTGACCCATTCTGGAAAGAAGCGATCCAATACTGGGTGTTGATCTGTTCCAAAGCCTTTGCAGCATCAAACGGATTGGCAGCCAGATAAGCATCCTGACTTGCGACCGGAATTGTGGCAGTAACATCGTATTTGGCCATCTGATCCATATGTGCCTTAACACCTGCGTTATAATAAGTGGCTGCTGATCCTGTGATCCATCCTTTCTGAGCTGCTTCTGCAAGCAACAACTGGGTCTGTGCATAAGTGACAATAAACTCAGGAATGTCAATTTTCGCAACTGTTCGCCTGTTCAATTGCGAATACTTCCATGCTGCTCCCGATTTCCCGGGATAGTCGGGTGCGTTGACGATTGATGATTCATTGTAACCAACCGGGATACCAATCTGATTGGCAGGAGTAACATCCTCAGCCCCAGCAGTGGCCAATGGATTGGCAGGAACTGCATATTTAACAGCAATCACTGCAAGGCGTGGGTCGTTGGTATTTTTAAGATAATCGACAAATGGCTTTGCAATATAATAATTGCCCCTTTCAGTTCCCTGATAGGTATTTGCAGATGGATGGTTGAAAGTACTGTTGTAAGCAAGCAAGGCATTGTCGGCATTCGATTGCATCACACCACCGGTAAAAGCAGCCGTTGCATATTGCTGTGCTTTTGCGGCATCAGACTTTGCATAACGCATTGCAATGCGAAGCAATAGCGAATTTCCCAATTTCTTCCATTGGGCAATATTCCCTTTGTAGAACAAATCGCCTGTTTCGATGGTCTTTGTGGCATCAAGGGCTTTGGTCGCCTCATCCAGTTCTTTTACCAAATCGTCATAAATGGTTTTGTTGGCATCATATTTTGGCAAATAAATACCATCAATGTAACCGCGACCTGCTTCAGAATAGGGAACATCTCCATAAGTATCGACCAATACCATGAACACTTGGGCCTTCCAAATACGTGCCATGTTGTAAAGATTGCTCCTTGCCGGGAGGCTCTTTGTCTTGTTGAGAACATCGGTCAACAGGACAACCGGACCACTTGAAGCGGTATAATAGGAATTAAAAAGGGCATTTGAATTCGGATCATACACAATGTTGTGGTTTCCGCCTTCGAGAACCCCGGTAAATGGGGTGAGGATCTGTTGAACAAGCGCGCTCTGGTAATTAAGTGTGCTGACTCCGGAACTGTACTCAGCAGTCGAAAAAAGGTACATCGGATCGAGCGAGGTAGCAAGAACAGGATTTGTATTGATCTGTTCAAAATCTTTGTCACAACTATTCAGACCTGTCAAGAATACCAACAGTATCAGGTAGATATATTTTGTTTTCATATGATAATTATCGTTGAGTTATAATTTGACATTAATGTTTAAACCGAAACTACGGGTTGTTGGGAGTGTGTGGGTCTCAATACCCTGAAGGTTATCGGAAGCAGATACCTGGGCTTCAGGATCAAGATTGTCGATGTGTTTGGATAGCATCATCACATTGTTGCAAACTGCCGAAACAACAAGTTGTTTGATAAAGGTTTTGGTGACCAAACTTGAAAGGTCGTAACCAATCGACAATGACCTCCACCGGATAAAACTACCATCAAAGATAAAAGGAGTGGCGATATTGGTGCTGCGGTATTGTGTATAAAACTGTTCAGCTTCAACCCTGGTCGTATTCGGGGTGCCATCTGCATTTACGCTTGCCATCAATACACCACCATCGCGGCCTACCAGGGATGATTGGGTCAAACCTTCACGGATAAAGTTCAGGTTGGAATTCGACATGATCTTGAACCCAGCTTTGTAGTCAACCTGTGTAGTGATCCTCAAATGCTTGTAGTTGATCGCATTGGTCCACCCACCAACCCATTTTGGAATGGCACTTCCATAGGTAATAATATTTCCCTGTTGGAAAAGTCCACCGACTGTGATGATGTTCCCATTGGCATCGCGTTTGTAGTCGAATCCACGCAAAGAAGCCAAAGGCATCCCAACTTCATGGGACACAAACCCAAAGAATTCACCTGTGCCCACATCAAACCTTGCCTGACCGTTAGCAAGGGCAATTACTTTGCTGATGTTGTAACTGGTGTTGAACCCCGATTCCCAGGTCAGGTTTTTTGTTTTAATGGGGATTACCGTCAACATAAATTCCAACCCTTTGTTTTCAAGTTTTCCAACGTTGACAAGCGTCTGGCTGAAACCGGAAGCGTTGGATACGTCAACTTTCAGGATTTCATCCACTGAGTTTTTCTTATAGGCAGAAACATCGAGGTTGACCCTGCTGTTCAACAACCTTAATTCGAGGCCTAATTCCATTTCCTTAACTTTTAACGGACGAAGGTTCGGGTTTGGACTAACCGCACCGGAAATTGATCCGAGAGCATTACCATTGAACTGGTTTGAGTTGACCGAATAGTATAAGTTGTTGGCGTAAGGATCGGTATCTCCTCCTACTTCAGCATAGGATGCACGCAACTTGCCGAAATTCAACCAGGTCGGCATCGATTTGAAAGATTGGCTGAATACGTAACTCAAACTTGCAGATGGGTAGAGGTAATTGTTTGAATTTGGGTTCAATGTCGAGAACCAGTCATTACGGGCAGTGGCATTCAGGTACAAATAGTTTTTGTACGAAAATTCGGCAGAACCATACAATGAATTGACCGCCTTCTTTGAATAGTTATAGAATGGGTTCTTGGTCTGGCCATTGCCGATTGTGTATAAGTCCCTAACATAGAAATTGGTAACAGATGCACCAATGTTGTCCCAAATCTGTTGCATCTGGTTGCCACCGGCGGTTACATCAATACCGAAATCACCAAAGGTCTTATTCGCCCCGACCAGGAAGTCAAGGTTCCTTTCACGGAAGGTGGTAACATCCTGATAATAATACCCATTAAAACCTGAGGCAGCAGCCCCGATCGAACGTGTACCTGTAGGACGGTCATAATTGTATGGACGGGTGTAATAGTCCTGACCTACACGGCCTTGAACATAGAGCCAATCCAACAACTGGTAACGGACAGATGCATTGCCAAACAAACGGTCACGTTTTACATTTTCAAACCGTTGGTATGCAACCCAATATGGATTGTTCCTGTTCGTGAAACGTGCAAGCGGCTGTTCATTTCCATTGACATCTTTATATGTATTTTTTAACCAGGCTACATCAATACTGTTGGCCATTGTATAAATGGTCGTATTGGCGTTCATATCCTGCAAACCAATCTGCGGTGGATTATGGTTGTTTTCGTTCGAATAGTTGAAGTTGAGTTGAATTGAAAATTTCTCGGTGAACTTGTAATTCAAACCAAAGTTCAGGATCTTCTTTTTGAAATCGGAATTTGGAACGATAGCATCAGCCGATGTATTTGCAAATGACATACGGAAACTTCCTTTGTCACTGCTACCTGTCAAAGCAACTGAATTTGTGAAATTAATGGCTGTGCGGTAAAAATCCTTGATGCGGTTTTTGTTGGCTACATAAGGTTGCATGCTTCCGTCAAATTGAGGTGTCAAAACGCCGTCGAATTTTTCTCCAAAACTGTGTACACCTGAACTTTGTGCTTCAGCTGTTGTAGTTGGGCGTTTGCCATACTCACCCTGTCCGTACTCATACTGGAAATCGGTATAGTCAAGTGCTTTGTCAGCCTGAAAGTTGGAGGTAATTTCAACGCCGATCCCTTCTTTCCCTTTACCACTTTTGGTCGTAATGATAATTGCACCGTCTTTTGCGCGGAATCCATACAATGCAGCTGCAGCAGCACCTTTAAGGACTGTCATTGATTCGATATCATCCTGGTTGATACTCTGTAAACCATCACCCTGGTCAGATGAACCTCCTGTAGGATTGCCAGTTCCGTTGCCTGCCGAGCCTCCGGCTGAAATGGCTGAATTGTTGATTGGGACACCATTCACAATGATCAATGGGGAGTTGTTGCCACCAAATGAAGACTGCCCACGGATACGGATTTTGGAAGAACCTCCGGGACCACCTGCCGGTGCAGATACGTTCAAGCCTGCTACCTTACCCTGCAAACTGTTTCCAAGGTTTGTGGTACGATTGGTCAAAATGGCCTCCTTATTTACTGAAGTGGTCGAATAACCCAATTTTTTGGCTTCCTTTCTGATACCGAGGGCGGTAACCACCATTTCGTCAAGATTGACCGTGCTTTCGGCCATCACGATATTGATCGCATTTTGAGTTCCAACTTTTACGTCCTGGGTCGTATATCCAACAAAAGAAAATTGTAAAACACTCTGATTGTTGGGGATACGGATATTGAAATTCCCCTGTCCATCGGTGATAACACCCGTGGTCGTCCCTTTTACGATGATCGTAACTCCAGGAATAGCTTCACCTTTCTGATCCTTCACACTACCAGATATCGCCTTTCCTTGTTGCTGTTCTGCCTTACTTGCAGCAACAAGTGGATTGAGCGACTTCAAGTCATCCTTTTTGTAAAGGAATACCTGCCGGTCGTCAATCATAAACGAAACATCAGTCCCTTCGAATAGTTGTTCAAGGACTTTTTCAATTTTTTCCCCTTTCGCATAGATAGACTTTTTGACGTTTCCGCTGATAATGGCATCATCGTAGAAAAAAATGAACTCGCTCGACTTTTCAATCGAACTGAAAATATCAGTCAATGAAGAGTTCTGGAGCTGAACGTCAATCTTTGTCTTTTGCGAATAGGAGCTGCCCGAAACAGCCATCGAACCAGCAAAGAGCAAAACTGCTAATAGTTTCATAGCTAGCAAATTAACTTTTAACCTCTTCCCTAAACAGAAAGAGCGGTCATCCGAATTTTTTTTCATAATTTTGAAACTGAATTAATTAAACATTGTGCCTTGCGGCATGATTGATTTTTAGCCGGTTGATGTTGCGAGCATCAGCCGGTTTTTTTATAAACGAGCCACTTTATTTATTCATAAAAAACATATTGATTCTCTTGTTTTGCATACCGTGATTTTGAAATAACTGCCAATCCATCGAGTACCCGCTCTGGATTATCCTTTAAGTCGAGCTTTCCCGATAAACGATTGTTACTAGTCTGATTATTAGGTATTATAATAATATTATAATAGCGGGAAACCCGTTTTAGCAATTCAGGGAACGGTTCATTTTTAAAGATCAGGTAACCATCTTTCCAGGCAGTATAATTGTCAACATTGGCAACTTCGGTAATTAATAGATTGCCTTTCTGATCCGTTAAAGAGGCTTTCTGGTTTGGCAAAAGAAAATGCTCTTTCGAATTTGAAGTTCCCAGCTTCAACTCAAGACTGACCTTACCCTCCAATAAAATTGTATTGTATTCATTGTCTGACTTATATGCCTGAACATCGAACCTTGTCCCATAAACTTTCACATTATAAGCATCTGTACGGACATAAAAAGGTTTCTTTGAATCTTTTGCGACTTCAAAATAAGCTTCCCCCTCAAGAAAAACTTCCCGCTTGTTCCCTTTGAAAACCGGAAGAAAAACCAACCTTGAACCGGAATTGATCCAAACTTTGGTCCCGTCGGAAAGTTGGATAAACGAGCGTTTGCCATGGGGTACGATCATTTGATTATAAGCACCCTCAGCAACAATCTGTTTCATGTGGGTCGTATCGTTCACCAAAACCCCTGCGCCATCTGCCGAATATTTTACATTCGATTGTTTCAGGCTGATACCCACATGCCTCCCGTCTGCAAGGATCAATTCAGTATCCTGATAACTGACCGTTGTGGACGCTGCAAACTTTTCAATGTTGGGTTGCTGTCTAAAATGAAACAGGGCAAAGGTGCCGCTTCCGATGATCATTAACAACGAAGCGGCATATTTGAACCATTTCAACCTGATCCTTTTTTTGTGGTGCTTCAGGATACGATTCCACTGTTCAAGCTTTATCTCTGGTAATTGCTGAAATTCTGGTTGCTGCAAATTATTCAACATTTCAATTGCCAATTCGATTTCAAAACGTTTCAACGGGATTTTTCCCTTCAAATCTTCAATGGCATTAGGGCCGCCGGAAACAATCTCCAGAAAGTCCCCATCAATTAAAAAATCCTCACTCGAATAAGTGTTGAAATGATGTAAATTCATTAGTTTGTTGACATTTTATCAATAGAGTGATCGGGAATAAAAATCTGGACAAAAATTTTAACATTTTTTCAGGAATTTTTCAATTTGCGAAGACGACCTCCTATTCATGGCAATATTTCACGCAAAGTTCGCGATGAACGCAAAGTTACCAACATGGATCGCTATAATGCTTTGATGACCAGCCAGTAGCCAGTTGCAAGCCGCCAGTTGCCCTCAAAATTATCTTCTCCCTTAAATTACCTTCCTAAAAGGATCCCCATCAGATGTTTGCTCCCCTTTTCCAATTGTTCAACCTCCTGACGGAGTTCCTTTAATGAACGGTAAACCAATTTATAGCACGAATCGACTGTAATTCCCAATAATACAGCTATTTCGTCGTATGATAGTTCGCTTTGAAACCTCAGGAAGATGGCCTCTTTCTGTTTTTTGGAAAGCCGCTCCATACATTTTGTGATCGTTTTACCAAGACGGTCGCTCCACTCCTCCTCAAAAACGTCCTCAACCTCAGGTTCGTGTCCTTCAACCTTGTTTTCGGTCAGGTCATCGGAACTGTTAAGGCGGTTCCTTTTTTTGAGGTCAAGAATCAATTGATGCCGGAACGACTGTAGCAGGAAAGCCTTCAGGTTCTTTACAGGAGAAAGGGTTCCTGCCGATTTGAGAAAATAGCTGAAAACATCCTGTATTGCATCTTCGATCATCTGATTGTCCTTTGTAAACCGCAAGCCATAATTATAAAGCAAATCGTAATGGCTGAAATAGATCATTCCAAGGGCTTCCTGATTGCTTTCGGCAACAAACAGGTTCCAGACTAGATTATAATCTTTGTTTTCAGTTTTTCTCACAGAAAAGTCGGTTTTTACGATTACAAATATAACAATAATCAAATGGCTTGCAACTGTTGACCTGCAACTGGCAATTGGCGGCTGGCGGCTGGCTCACTTTCAAAGCAAGACCCTGCATCGAAAGCTAGATGTATTTCTAAATATTGATAATTTAAGTGACAATTGGTCATTATTGAGGATCGGATTTACTTTTTGAACCCAGCCAGCTGCCAGTTGCCAGCCGCTGGTTGCTATTGAATGATCCATGAAAATAATGTGCTACTAAACCCTTCAAAATAGTGCCATCTTAACCATCTAATTTGCACTTTTGCACTTCCAGATTAATTCACTAATAGAAATGCCATGGCCCGTCAACTCATTTTATTGCTCATTACTGCACTTTTCATGCTTGGTCTGAAATCGGAAGCACAAACTACTCCAGCGAAAAAAAAACCTGTGCCCGTCACCAAAAGTAAAAAATGGGTTTCCCTTTTTAACGGGAAAAACCTTGAAGGATGGATTCCCAAAGTTACAGGATATAAGGCAGGCGAAAACCCACACAATGGTTTCCGCGTTGAAGATGGGTTGCTCAGGGTCGATTACCGCGATTTTAAAGCTTTCAATGGTCGGTTTGGTCACCTGTTTTACAAAGATAAGTTCTCGTCTTATATCCTTCACATGGAATACCGTTTTGTAGGAGAGGTGTTTGCAGATGCCCCCGGCTATTGTCTCCGCAACAGTGGCGTGATGGTCCATTCCCAATCGGCCGAAAGCATGGACGAAACCGAAAACTGGCCGGTCTCTGTCGAAGTCCAGTTGCTGGGATGTACCGATAAAGTCAAACAAACCACTGCGAACGCCTGCACTCCGGGAACGACTGTATTTATTAAAGATAACCTCACAACCGAGCATTGTATCCCAGCAACTTCAAAATATTACTACAACAACGAGTGGGTCAAACTCGACATTATCGTCCATGGAAGCAAGTCGGTTTACCATGTCGTCAATGGGGATACGGTCCTTGTCTGGTCGAAGGCGCAGGTTGGCGGAAGTCTTTTGCCAGAAAATTACCCCGTTCCCGTTGGTACAGTACTCGAGGGCGGTTACATTGCACTTCAGGCTGAAGGACAGCCAATCGATTTCCGCGACATTAAAATTATGCTATTGGATGACAATAAGATAGCAAATTCTGACAACAAATCCAAAACCCAGGTTGCTGCCAATCAACCTGCACCATCTACCAAAGTGATCGACAATTTTGATTCATACAGCAACAATGCACAACTTGCTTCAGCCTGGAAACCTTCTGTAAAGGGCGGCAATACAACCTTAAGTCTTGAACCCAAAATTAAAGTCCTGGGTAAAAATGGGCTGAAGTTTGGTTATATTACCTCCAAATCAGAAGACCAGGTTTCATGTTCAGCCAGCCTTACCGGTAAATGGGATTTCACCGGTTTCAACGGCGCACGTGTCTGGTTTCAACCCGATGGCTCAGGCAGGAAGATGACAATCCAATTCAACACCAGTGGTAAAGAAGGAAAGAATATAAATGACCTATGGGATTTTGATTACCTTCCCGAGAAGGGCGACACCTCTCCCCGACTGGTCTTAATTCCTTTCAGCCGGTTAAAGCACAACACAAAATTGGTCACTTCTTCCGATGTTAGCCGTACTTTCAAATCCGATTCTGTGATTGAAACAACAATTTCAATTGGTGGCAAAAACGACCAGCCTGGAAGCGGTGCCTATTATTTTGATGAATTTGCGGGATGTAAGATACAATTTTAAGGCAATCTAAAATTTGGTGGTTATATTTGTATTTTTTAGAACCCAAAAAACTGCAACTATGCGAATAAAATTATTTTTTATTGTTTGTTTGTCGATTGGCACTTTGGCCATTTCGAAAATTTCAGCACAGGGCCCCTACAAAGCCACATGGGAATCACTCGACAGCCATAAAATGCCGGCATGGTACGATGACGCCAAAGTTGGATTAAGCATGCATTGGGGTGTTTATTCCGTACCTGCCTGGGCACCACGCGAAAAAGGCATTTCATATGCCGAATGGTATGGCAACCGGATGAAGGACAAACAAAATCCGACAGTGGCCTATCACAAAGCAACTTATGGTGAGAATTTTACTTACGATGATTTCATCCCTATGTGGAAAGCCGAATCGTACAACCCAACCGAATGGGCCAAATTCGCGAAAAATATGGGGGCCAAATACATGTTCATCACCTCCAAACACCACGATGGATTTTGTTTGTGGCCAACTCAATATACCGATCGGAACGCGTTTAAAATGGGCCCGAAAAAAGATATCTTGGGTGAGTATTTTGCTGCCGCGCGTAAGGAAGGACTCAAAGTTGGTTTGTATTACTCTCTTTATGAATGGTACAACCCTCTCTATACTGGTAAGGATATTCCTTATGCCGGATTAAAGAAGGTGAACAACTATGTCGATGATTACATGATCCCCCAGATAAAAGAGTTGATCAGCTTATACCATCCCGATTTTTTCTACTTCGACGGGGAATGGGATCATCCTGAACCTTTCTGGAAAATGAAAGAAGTGGTTGCCTATTATTATAACGAAGCTGCCAAAAGGAATCAGGAAGTATTTGTAAATGACCGATTTGGGAAAGAGGACCGCGGCAAACACGGTGATTTGTACAATGTCGAGTACAGCTATAACGATGGAAGTTTAGGGATACTCACACACAAATGGTCTTTCTGGCAGGGAATTGCCAAGACATTCGGTTACAACCAGGATACCGACATGGAAGACTGCATGAGCCCGAAGGAGTTTATCGATAAAACCATTGACGGTATAAGCCGCAACGGCAACTTTGATATCAATGTTGGTCCAACTGCCGCCGGAGTAATTCCCGAATATGAACAATACCCATTGTTGAAACTGGGCGATTGGTTGAAAGTTAACGGTGAAGCGATTTATGGGACAAGGGTCTGGAGAACACAAATCGAAGGAGATGCAAGGTTTACTTCCAAAGGTGATTATGCCTATGCTATCTTCCTCAAATGGGCAGGTGATGAGTTTAAATTGAAATCGGTAAAACCGGTTGAAGGTTCCAAAATCACCATGTTGGGTGTCCCTGGTGACCTGAAATGGACATGGGATGCTTCTAACGGTCTAACAATCAAATATCCGAAAGAAAAAGCAAGGCCAACTTTGTGCAGCTATGCATGGGCTTTCAAAATAAAAGTTAAATAGAAAGGTAAGTTTTTAGAATAGCAATATTCTACCTAAATTTGGCGACTTCAAGGCTTAGGCGTTGAAGTCGTTTTTTTGGAAATTATTCATCCTGACCGGAAAAGTAATTACCTTAAAAAAAATAGTCTTAAATTCATTGTTATGGTAATATTATTCGATGTTGTAGGCAATATGTCGTTTTTCGACCTGTTGATGAAGGGTGGCTGGTTGATGTACCCTTTGTTCTTTCTTTCCCTGGTCTCCATTTTTATCCTTTGCGAACGTCTGTATTTTCTCTATACCCAAAAAAAAATCGATGAACCTTTTTTGGAAAAATTGAAAGTCCTTGTAAAAGAGGGTAAAATAGACCTTGCATTGAATTTATGCTCCTCTGCCAACTGTTCCGAAACGCGGATACTTGAAAAAGGGCTGTTGAACCTTGGCAAGCCGCTCCGCGATATCCACGATCAGATGGAGATGGAAGGCAAACTTGAGCTTTACAAATACGATGGGAACATCTATTTCCTCGGCGTAATCGCAGGGGTCGCCCCGATGATGGGTTTCATCGGTACCATTTCAGGGGTTATCAAGATTTTTTACAATATATCATTGGCCGACAATATCAGCATCTCCTTGATTTCAGGAGGTTTATACGAAAAATTGATCACTTCGGGAGTGGGCCTTAGCATTGGAATTATTGCCTATATCTCCTACCATTATCTGAACCACAGGATCAACAAGCTGATCCAGCAATGGGAACTTCGGGCCATACGGTTTATTGACCTGATCAACAACGTTAAAATATGAACATCAGGAACGACAGGAACCCACCGTTCGAGGTATTTTCAAATTCCTTCAGCGATATCATGTTCTTTCTGATGTTGTTCTTCCTGATCGCCTCTACCATGATCACACCCGGGATCATCAAGCTGGTACTTCCACAGGTGGACAAGACGCAGACGATGAACAAACCTCCCAAGGAGATCGCGATATCGATTACGAAAGAATTGAAGTATTACATCAACAACAAGCAATTCGAATTTGCGGCCATCGAGCCTGAGTTGCAAAGGCTGAAAAAGGAAAATCCTGAGCTGTTTGCAATTGTAAGATGCGACAATGCCATCGCGGTCCAAAACCTGATCGATGTGTTACAACTGGGATCCAAGACCCAGGTCAAGATGGTGTTGGCCACGACACGAAAAGAGTTGCTCAACAAATAGATTTTACAATGGTTTTTAAAGTTCCACAAAGTGAATTGGAATCGCGGCTTTTGCGGTTCAGGAAGCTTATGGACCAGCGCAATCCCGAATGGCAGATTGTGGCGGTTTTCAGCAAAATCAATACTTATTATTTTACCGGGACCATGCAGGAAGGGGTCCTATTTATCCCAAGGTACGATGAAGCGGTTTTGTGGATCAGGCGCAGTTTTGAACGTGCTGTCGATGAATCGCTTTTCCCGGACATCAGGCCAATGGAGAGCTACCGCGATGCTGCCATAACCATGAAAAACCTTCCGGATACGGTTTATCTTGAAAAAGAGATTGTCCCGATTGCGATGTTGCAGCGGTTCCAGAAGTACTTCCCATTTTCAAAAATAGAATCTGCCGATCTTCAGATTGGTGCCGTAAGGGCGGTTAAAAGCCGTTATGAACTTGATTTAATGATCGAATCGGGGAAAATCCATCAGCGGGTAACCGAAGAACTTGTTCCCGGGATGTTGCACGAAGGGATCAGTGAATCGGAATTCTTCTGCGACCTCTATACTGCCTTGGTCCGCGAAGGGCATCATGGGGTTGCCCGCTTCAGCATGTTCGATACGGAGTCGATCCTCGGACAGATTGCTTTTGGGGAAAGTTCCATCTACCCCACCTCCTTTAACGGGCCTGGTGGAAATTATGGGATGAGCCCTGCTGTTCCGATTATGGGAAACAGGGACAGGAAACTTCGTCGGGATGATCTGGTTTTTGTGGATATTGGTTGTGGTATCGAAGGTTACCATACCGATAAAACCATGACCTATGTATTTGGAAAACAGTTACCTGACGAAGCGGTTGAAATCCATTTGAAATGTGTTGAAATACAGAACAATATAGCATTAATGTTAAAGCCGGGTGCGATTCCATCAGTGATCTACAATGAAATTTTGGGTGGATTACGACCTGAGTTTATACAGAACTTTATGGGATTTGGTTCGCGTAAAGTAAAGTTCCTCGGCCATGGTATTGGACTTACAATCGATGAAATGCCCGTAATTGCCAATGGCTTTGATGAGCCGATCCAGGAAGGGATGGTCTTTGCCATCGAACCCAAAAAAGGGATTGCCGGAGTTGGGATGGTCGGTATCGAAAACACGTTTGTTGTTTCGCCTGAGGGGGGGATCAATATTACGGGAGGTCATCCCGGGTTGTTGATGGTTGACTGATGCAGTTGGTTGGTATATAACTTAAGATATTGATAAACAGCCAGACTCTGGCTGTTACTGATGGGGACGGATTAAAATCCGTTCTTACAATATGGGCCGAGCCTATGGCTCTTCGATGTGTCACTATTACACTGTGTTGTTAGCTTTTGGGGACGGATTAAAATCCATCCTTACAACATGAACCGAGCCTATGGCTCTTTGGGGTGTCACTAATGGGGACGGATTGAAATCCATCCTTACAACATAAGCCGAGCCTACGGCTCTTCGATATATCTTAACTTCGCAGTTCCGTAGGAACGATCCATGTTGTAGCCCGGGATTTTAATCCCCGGGAAAAGGATAACAATTGTAAACCCCGATTTTAATCCCAAGAAAAAAGTGCCATCGGCACGATCCATTTTTTAATTTCCGATATTACCTTTAACCAAAAAACCATGGCAAATACCTATCATCAAGTTTACATTCAATCCGTATTCGCAGTAAAATACCGCGAAGCCGTTATTGATAAAAAGTGGAAACCTCTCCTTATGGGTGTTTTGGGAACCCTGATCAATGAAACCGGCTGCAAAACAATCATCGTTAATGGCATTGAGGACCATGTTCATTGCTTTTTCGGATTAAAACCTACAGTATCCATCTCTGAATTAATGCAAACCATAAAAGCCAAATCCTCAAAATACATTAACGATCACCGCCTTACAAAGGTACGGTTTGAGTGGCAGGTAGGATACGGGGTGTTTTCGTACAGTCATTCCCAGATCGACAATGTCTATCATTACATTGCCAACCAGGAGGAGCACCACAAACACCAAAAATTTTTGGAAGAGTACAAGGAGTTCCTGGATCGGTTTGAGGTGGATTATGATGAGCGGTATATTTTTGAGGAGCTGATATGAGCCAAGACCTTCTGTTGTTGTGTTGACGGGACGGAGACGGATTAAAATCCGTCCTTACAACATGGGCCGAGCCTACGACTCTATGGAGTGTCGCCACTTCGCAGTTCCGTAGGAACGACTCATTTTGTAACCCAGGGCTTTGGTCCCGGGGTTTCATGCCGTACCCCAGGACTTCAGTCCCGGTCAATAATATTATAGGTTACAAAATTTAATTTTCGCAACTTTTATGATTTATCCCATAAAACTGAAAATTTTATTTATTTTTGTCGCTGAATTATAACAGTTTGATGCAATGAACAGCAATGCTTTCTATTTTTGGTTTAGTTATCTTAGCCTTCGTTCGGAGACTAAACGGTAGAGTATTGCAAAAACAACAATATTAAATCAAAAAAAGGTCTCCAAAGCGGGGACCTTTTTTTATGGTTTTCAAATGACAAAATTATGAAATTAGCAGTAATCGGACTTGGGCTCATCGGTGGATCGATGGCCAAAGATTTACGGAGGACCAGATTTGCCACAGAGATCATCGGCGTTGACAATGACCCTGATAACGCAAGGGTTGCCCTTGAACTGGGCATCGCCGATCGGATCGAAAATCTGGAAACAGCTATAAAAGAAGCTGATATCATCATTCTGGCCATTCCTGTCGATCGAATCGTCAAGGTACTTCCTTCAATCCTGGATCAGATATCGCCCTCAACAACCGTCACTGATGTTGGATCTACAAAACGGGAAATTGCCGAAACTGTAAAAAACCACCCTCAACGCGGAAATTATATCGCTTCGCACCCGATGGCCGGAACTGAAAACAGTGGGCCGAATGCCGCAATCGAACACCTGTTTGAACGGAAAATATGTATCGTCTGCGATCAGGACAAGTGCAGGCCGCAACATCTGGCTCTTGTCGAAAAGATGTACCAGTCTCTTGGAATGCCGATTGCCTATATGACCAGCGACGAGCAGGACCACACCACCGCATTCATTTCACATCTTCCACATGCCACCTCTTTTGCCCTGGCCAATGCTGTTCTTGCCATTGAGGACCGCAACATTATTTTCGACCTGGCTTCCGGCGGTTTTCAATCGACTGTTCGTCTTGCAAAAAGCTCCCCCGAAATGTGGGCCCCTATTTTCTGGCAAAACCGCGATTACATTTCTGAAGCACTCGAAGTATATATCCACCACCTCGAAGCATTTAAGGAGAGCCTTAAAAACAACGATCCTAAACAATTATCGGAATTAATTGTAAGTGCAAATAAAATCCGTGGTGTCCTTGAAGGTGAAAACCCATCGCTTACGAAGAATGAAGAAACAATTATTAAATTTTACACAAAATAAAAATCATGGTTACAAAATTAGACATCAATCCAATCAATCATTGGTTACCAACAATAGACAACCCACTGCTGATCAGTGGTCCTTGCAGTCTTGAATCGGAAGAGCAGACAATGGCCACCGCCCGTGAACTTGCAAAAGACAAACGTGTCTTCGTCTATCGTGGCGGAATCTGGAAACCCCGTACCCGCCCGGGTTCGTTTGAAGGGATGGGAAGCATTGCTCTGGAATGGTTGAAACAGGTCAAACAGGAAACAGGACTGATGGTAGGAACCGAAGTGGCCAATGCACAACATGTTGAAGAGTGTTTGAAGGCTGGTGTCGATGTGCTTTGGATTGGTGCACGTTCGACCGCTTCACCTTTTGTTGTTCAGGAAATTGCCGATGTTCTGAAGGGGACCGACCAGGTGATCATGGTAAAGAATCCGGTAAATCCTGATGTGCAGTTGTGGATGGGGGCACTCGAAAGGCTTAACCAGGCAGGTTTAAAGAACCTCGTAGCGATCCACCGCGGATTTACGCCATTCAGCGAAACCAAGTACCGCAACTATCCAAACTGGAAAACAGTGATCGAACTCAGGCAGCTGATGCCCAATCTTCCAATTATTTGCGACCCAAGCCATATCTCCGGCAAACGGGAGTTCCTGTTCGAAATTTCCCAAAAAGCATTCGACTTGGGTTTGGATGGTTTGATGCTGGAATCACATATCGATCCATCGTGTGCCTTAAGTGATAAAGACCAACAGGTTACACCAGCCGAACTGGCAAAAATACTTGATAGGCTCGTGATTAAATATACAAGTTCCAACGACCCGCTTTTCGAAAACATGCTCGATACGCTCCGCTCAAGGATTGATGGTATCGACCATGAAATCATAGAAATTCTTGCTTCAAGGATGGAGATTGTGAAGCAGATTGCCAACTATAAAAAACAGAACAAGGTTACCGCCCTTCAAATCAACCGCTGGACGCAAATCATGGAGGACCGCACCAACATCGCACGCAAACTCAATCTCGATGAGACCTTTATAAAGATCATCTTCCAGCTGATCCACGAAGATTCGGTCCGTCAACAGACTGAAATTATGGATGCTGAATAAAACATAAATTGCATCCAGCTAAAGCTGGATGCAATTTATGTTTTGGGTAATTCCTTTGACAACACGATCTCAAAATTATCTGTACGACAAAATCCCTTCGTTTTGTTGTTTAAATCGATCTGTTCAAGGTAACCCAGATTGACCAATTCCGTCAAATCAGTCCTGGCTGTCTGATTCGAGACGGATAATCTGGTTTCGAGTTCTTTGACACTAAACATCAATTCCGGTTCCTCAAACAGCCATTTCAGGATCTGCGCTTGCCGGGAATTGATCCCCTTTATCTTTTGAAAATTTAAGGTTTTCCGCTTTTCGTTGGTCTTTAATTGAATGTATTCGATCAGACCGTCAAAAGCCAACTGCATCGTTTTTATCTTATAAATGATAAAATAGGTCAAATCGTTTTCGTCCAATTCGGTATATTGATAAGCCCTGGCATATTGAGCCTTGCTTTTTACAATTAACCGTGAAATTGACAAATATTCGGTTAGCCAGTAGCCGTTTTTCAATAAATACCAATAAAACAAGGCCCTTGCAGTCCGACCATTGCCATCTGCGAAAGGATGGATAAACCCTATCATAAAATGGACAATACAACCCTTGACAATAGGATGGATAAAATGTCCATTTTTATCTTTGTTAAAAAAGAGAAAAACTTCCTCCATCAATTTCGGAATATCCTGATAATCAGGAGGTGAATGTACAATTTTTCCGTTGGCAACATCAATTACTTTTACATCATTATCCGACCTGAAAGCTCCCTCATCTTTCCTGTCAGCCAGCGTTTGATTGGAGATCAATTGATGGATTTCCAATAACTTTTCAGTTGTAATCGGTTCATCCTTAATAGCCACGATATGCCTAATTGTGATATAATTATTCAGGATCATTTGCTCAGACTTGTTTTTGGGTTTGATATTTTTTCTGAGCATCTCTTTGGCTTGTTTCCGCGTTGTAACAGCTCCTTCTATTTGACTTGATGCAATCGCCTCTTCCATGATTGAGCTAACAAGGTACCGCTTTTTATCACCTTCAGGAATTAAATTCTGCGTACCCAAATGACCACTGATATACAGGTCGAACTCATGAAGCCCCTTTTGTATTGAGTCGGTCAAATTGAAAATAAATTTGAACTCCCGGAACTGAATTTTTTTGGCATTGATTGTCCGGCTTAATTTAAGGGCAGCCCACAACACTTTAGGATCAGTTACATAAGCCGAAGTATGATATTTAACTTTGTCCCAATACAAGTACTTTTCGTTCAACTCATTGACCAGTACCTGAAAATCGTCATTTAAACGAAGCCGATTTACCTCATTATAAAGCTTTTCACTGATCCAATTTGGTGCGTGTTCAATCTGTTTCATCCTGGAATCTCCTGATTTTCCGAAATTTTGATTTAGGCAAATATAAACATATCTCCCAATATTTCCTAATTAATCACAAATTAGGAAATATTGGGAGATAATTGACCGGGTTTTTGACTAAACGATCTGAATTTTTAAGTCCCTGTAAGCTGAAATTCAATGATTCACATTAAAAAGGAGAACCCTTTATAAAAGACAACCAGGACTCCGAAAATTTTAGCGTTGGCAACCAGGAGATGGAAGGATCTTTTTGCTCGTTGGATATTATACTATAATTCAGTGTCTTACAATTTCCGGCAAATCCAGAGTTTACAGAAATGGGTTGAAGCTCCGTTGAATTGTCTTTTAAATCAATCTTTTTGTGAATCCGAAGGGGAATCACCTCATTGAAAAAAATACCGGCCAATTTTTGTGTTTGCCCTATTTCGTGTCCCGCCCCAGGTTCTTCGGCAAATGTCCATAGGGCCCCCACCCTTCTGTTGATTGAAAAAATCCCCTTCAGGATATCTTTTCGGGACTGTAAATCCTTTTCTCCGGTAAAAATAAGGCCCGGTACATCTCTGGCTTGTCGTGAACTCAGTGCAGTGAAGTAAAATCCGCCCTTGTTAACGACAAAGGCGATCACCCGCTCAGGTTTCCAATTCACAAACTCGTAGTTGAATTCACCTCCGGCTGAATGTCCCCACAAGACAAGGGGTGCATCTGCCAATTCTGGTAATCCTGTTTTTTGTGCAAATTTGGTTAATGCAGTTATCAGTGCCTGTCCGCTACCCTCCTTTGCATTGGCGTAATTCTCGACCTCCATCTCATCATGTGGCTGATCGGTGAAATAACAACCCAACAATGCAAAATTGTGTTTTGTAGCGAGTTCCTGCCATAACAAATCATTGACCAACCCTCTGCCATCCCCATTTGAACCGGGTACAAGAACAATGACTCCTTTGATTGTTTTGGTTTGATCGGGATACCAGAGACGGAAGGCGGCTTTTTCAAAATTTTTACCCGAAGGGATCGAATCATTCAGAATTGCTGCCCTGATCGTCAGGGTAGGGATCATGAAGACCAATGAAACCAAAAGCACAAACCGTTTCATCTTATTTATGGTTTCCCTGAATTTTTTGATAAAAGCATGTTCACATAATCAGTCAACCGAATAATATCCTCCCTTGAATCAAAATCGGTTGAATTGGACTTTATGAAATCCTTGATCACATTCTCCCTTCCCTGCAGGACCTTTTGGATATTTTTCCGGGTGTATGGTATAAAGTCACCCCCCCACAATGAATAGAAATACTCCTGGGTTTTCTGGAGTACAACGTCTTCGGTCGGTTTCAAATCAAAGGAGCGCTTGCCCAATACGATAAAGCTATAAGAATCGGAAGCCGCAGTTCTGTTGATAGTCCCCATGGCGCCCTCCTTACGAATATCCTGAATTTTAAGGCCCCGCTTCAAAAAGAGTTTGAGCGGCCCACTTTGGATCAGTTGCAGATAAGCATCATGATAATAAAAAGTATCCTTCGCCACGACGATCGAAATAATCTCCGTCTTTTTTGCAATTAACAGAGTATCTTTCGAGCTGATAAACTCCATCTCGCCTGACAAAAGGTTAAGATTAAAAAGGCAAGGAACGATCATGTTGTTTTGAAAAAAGCCTTTCCCCTGGGTAAACTCTGGATAAAGGTACCTTTCCGACATCGGGAAATACTCGTTCAGGCTCGTACCCGCCTTTACAACTACCGGTTTTTGTTTTTGAGCAGATATCCAGGTATTCATAAATAATACAAGGAAAATCACAAATAAGGTTCGTTTCATTTTATAGATATTAGACTATTTCTTATGCTTGTTAAAACTATAAATTGCTGTTTCGGGTTTAGCCCTCTTCCTAAAGCGGTTACGTTTAACCGCCAATCAGTACTGTAGGGCATCCCAATATAATTGTACCACCATGCACTGTGGTATCGCCCATTCGGGCTGCAGGTTTACCACAGATCATCACCGTGGCTGACCCTTTGATGATTGAATCGGGAGAGCCGACACAAACGCAACTGTCACCCATGACTGAGGCTGGCATCTTGCCGATAAGAACTGTTGGTGCCCCGGGCCCCACAACAGGTCCGCCAATGTGCGGAATAGGAGGAATACCCGGCGTTTGCATCGGGCAAGTGTGCATGTCTGTTAATCTTGCTGCTGGAGGCATATTCGTTTTTTTTAGTTGATCATGACTATTCCACCTTTGACAGTGGTCGTACCGGCGGCCGATAATTCGGCTGTTGCATTGCCTTTACCAGTAAATCCAATCTGGGCAGTGGCTTTTACGTTCAACCCGTTTAGAACAATATCTGATTTGGATCCAATATTTATATTGGAAGCAGAATCAATAATAACGTTTCCCTTAGATTTCAGGATGATATCTTTGGCAGAAGATAGGGTTATTCCGTTTGAATCGAGACTCAGCTTATTTCCATTCTGATCGGATAGCTGAATGGACTTTCCTTCATCACTAATAACCAATTGGTTATTACCTGGTGTCACGATGGAGATGATCTTCTTCTCCTCATCAAATTCAATCTTTAATTTTTCCCGGGTTACAATGGCTTTCTTCTGATTCTGTTCCGTGCAGGGATAAGGTGGAGTTTGCCTGTTGCCAATGAGGCTTCCGAGAATTACCGGACAATTGAGATCCTGATTGAAGAATCCGACCACCACTTCATCCCCAATCTCAGGAAGAAAAAAGCTACCCGCCCCTTGTGTTGCATAGAGGGTTGCCACTCGTGCCCACAAATCTTTTGTACTTCCGTCAGGCCAGGGTAGCCCGATGAGAATGCGGTTTTCGTTGAGGGGATCATTGCCCAACTGCCTGACTTTCCCGATAACCATTCCTGCTGCTGCGGGCACCGTTCCTATAGGTGTAGATACCACATCCGGTGGGGTGGTGGTTTTTGAGTCGGAAACTTTTTTTGTTACGGTTTTTTTTGCCGTCATCTGATTTGTTTATTCATTAGAAAAAAGACTCAATTGGGAATCGTCCAAATTGACTTTACTCTCTTTTTTGATTTGTATTTTTGGTAAGGGTTCCTTTTTTGTAATTGCTTCTGCCAAAGGCACTTTCGATACAATGAAACCATTAACCATTGTCAATTTATCAAATGGATTGTTCTGCTTCATACGAGTGGTTGAAAACTCGCTGTCGTAGTAGCCGAGTCTTAACAAGTCCCTTATGAATTTCGATTTTTGCCCGGTCGAAGACTTGTTCGTCTGAAAAAAGCCATTGATTTCATCCACTGTAACATAGGGTTCAAATGATTTGTCAAAAAGAAAATTAATGGTGCCAAGGGCATGGATTACGGCCACTGCCCAAATTTCGATCTTTCCGGCAATAAATGGAACATCCCTTTTTCTTCCCAGTTTGTTTAAAAGTTGTTCCGATAATTCCAAATACTCTGCATCAAGTTTCAGATTACAAAATTCCTTAATCAGATCCAGGATTTGATTTTTTCTGATTTCGATTTCTGCTTTTCTTTGTTTGTCCATGTTGCGTTAAAAATTATAAAGTTCAACAATCACATTTTAAAACTTTGCTCAGGCTGGGCTTTGCTGACAACATGAAGTCCTATTGAATAAAAATAGATATTATTTCTTCATTAATAAACCTATGATTAGTCCTATAGCACCTTGTTTACCTATAATGTCTAACAACAATTGTAAATCACTAGTCATTAATCCAAGTTTTGATGCCATAGAAATATTTGCCTTGCCATTAAGAAATTCCTGAAGAGAAAATCTCATCACACCAAGCTTACTTGCAGTACCAACGTCTGCATCTCCATTTAAAAGGTTTATTACATTATTAGTAAGAAGACCTGTTTTTATTGCAATAGAAAATGTGCTCATTTTATATCGTTGTTACGCTGTTAATATCTTGAATTATTGCATTTTCTTTAGGAGAAAGATTCTCGAATTTATAGTCCAAAATCAATTTTCCAAAATTCTTTCTGAATAATCTGAATTCAATTGCTTTGCTAATACAATCATATAATTCAAATTTACTTCCTCTACTTTTCATCGCATTGTTTATTACGAAATATACTTCTTCCGTCTCAGCAAAAGATGAATTACAAAGTGTTAAAATATATTCATTAATTTCATTGATGGATTTTGATATTGATTGTTGTAAAACTGCATTAAAAAAGTCATTTGTAGATTTCAATATGTCATTTTTAAATGCATTTGAAAAATTCTCTGGCAAGGACTTTAAAAATTTGGGTTTTATATCATTGTCAAGAAGCGATAGATCAGAGAAATGTTGGAAAAATAATGTTAGATAACTTTGGTATCCGAGTACATTTGGTTCTAATTGCAGAAATGCTTCCTTTATTTTAGAGAAATGCTCTTTTTCTAAATCTCTACTTGTTAAATTATTAAATAGGTTAATTATATCTTCCGGAACAGAAATAAGTCTATCAATCATTTGATTTGATTCTTCATTTCGAATAAGTGTGTATAATCCTGAAATGTCTTTTGTCATTTTTTCACTTAACTCTTCAACCTCTTGCTTAATCTGAATATTTCTTTGTAATAATAACTCACTATCAGTTTTCATTATTTTGACGTTTTTTTCAATTCTTGCGACATAGACACCCAAACCTACACTGATAATGGCAATGATAATACCAAGTATTCCAATGAAGTTTGATGATGCACTTAATTCAGCAGAGATTCCATCAAATGCAGTATCGAGCAAGCCCGTCTGACCATTTATTTGCTCTCCATAAAATCTTTGTCTCTCATCGAGTTCGTTTACTTGGTGTCTTAATACTTCGATCTCATTTTTCAAGGAGTCAACTTTATTGGGTTCATACTTGCCTAGCGCATTATTAATGAAAACGCCTATAATTACAATGAATATCACAATCCTATTTCTCATAATATGTCTCTCCTATTTTTGTATCCGACGATTATGTTACCACCATGAAAATGGTCATTTCCTGCATTATCGAACTAACAATTGATATAGATTATTCATAATCAGAATAATAAGTGTTTAAATTCTTGAAATCACCATTTATGCCAAATTACAAAATCACTATTTACTACTTTTTAAACAAACCATCCTGTAAAAGTAACGATCTTTCCTTTATGAAATTATGTTATTCCTGTTTTTCTGTTAGGCTTTTTCCCAAATTTCGCAATCACCTAATTCATTGAACTTTCCAACTGTTTATAATCCATTTTCCCTTTGCAATGTAAACCAGCAAAAAAACAATCTTTTTGCCGTTTGAGTCGAGCAATTCATAAAGTTCGTGTTTTCTAAGGCGGTACGCTTTGCGCATCCGGCGTTTTGAGCTATAGACAACGCACAAATAGCCTTCAGGACCCCTTCAAGCATCTTCACGTAGTCGTGTGACCGATTTTTTTCTTTCTAATTATTTTTCCAGCAGCCATTCAAATACGTTTCGGTGAATTATACCCGCCCTGCCTAGTGGAAATGATTCGGTTGTTAGCAAAAATTTCGGGTAATTGTCTTTAACGGTTTCTAATGGTGTAAATTCGCGTTTTTCCGTTTCTTCATTTGTGATTTCCCATGCTACCTGATAATATTCAATTTCGCCGTTGCGATTTTTGACGGTAAAATCAATTTCGCCGTTGCGAAGTGTGCCTGTCCAAATTTTGTACCCCCGTCTTAAAAGTTCAAGATATACAATATTTTCAAGGATATGACCTTTATCTGCTGTCCTTTCCCTGCCTACCATCACATTCAACAACCCCAAATCAACAAGATAATATTTTTCCTGTGTGGCAAGCTGTTTTTTGCCCTTTATATCAAATCGATTAACGCGGTAAAAAACAAAGCTTTCAACCAAATAATCTATGAATTTCTCCACTGTTGCATGGTGTACGCTCTGATTATCGGCCTTCAGTGCTTTTGATATACTGCCGGGCGACACCTGACTGCCTATATTGGTTGCGACAAATTTTGCTACATTGCCAAAAGCACGTTTGTCGTTGATTTTATGCCTTTGTGTTATGTCTTTTTCAATAATCGTGGCATACAATGCTTCGAGATATTCGTAAACTTTGTCAAAGCCTTCTTCTCGTAATTCCACGCCCTTTGGCAACGAAGTTTCATTCACATAATCAAAAAACAGAGCTTCGTAATTCAGATACTTATTGCTTGTTTCAATTCTCCTGCTCTCCAAGTATTCAGCAAACGAAAATGGCAAAATTGAAATTTCTATATACCTTCCACTCAATAAGGTAGCCAATTCACTCGATAACAAATTTGCATTTGAACCTGTAATATATACATCTGTATTTTGGCTTGCATAGAGTCCATCAACCAATTTTTCAAAGTCAGCAATATTCTGAATTTCATCGAGAAAAATGTAATTTGATTTATCTTGCTTTAATTTGGATTTTATTTCAAAATATAACATATCCCACGACTTGTTCAGAAAGTTTTCGGGTAATTCAAAATTGAAAAACTGAATTTGATCGGGCATTACACCTTCTTTTTGCAAACGATTTCTAAACAACTCCAACAGTGTAGATTTGCCCGAACGGCGTAATCCGGTTACCACTTTGATAATATCAAATTATCAAAACTCGCAAATTTTGCAAGTTTTGATAATTTGCGGTGCTGTGTTTTTGTTATTCAGGGCCAATTTTATTTGTTTCCAACTCTCTCCAATATCGAAATTTCGTTCTTTCACCAGAATGATAAACCCCTGTTTTCCACATTTAATGAGATAGGTGGCGAAGATGTCCCTTGATAAATAAGTAATCAAACCATTTGAATGTGATTAAATTGATCAATCCCTTAACGCCTGGCCTAAAACAACTTTGGTGGAAATATCGACATATACGGTAATTGGTCCCAATAAAGCATCATAAGTAGTGTTGAAGCGCACAGCATAAACACTTTTTTGGTTGTAGCTTGATTCACTTACAGGCGCTTGTTTCCAATCAACATTCACTGTTAATTTTTCTTGTTCGCTTAACGAATTCCAGGCAATTTCCCTGATCTGCAATTGCAAGTCAGCTTCAGTTTCCTTACTGCAATTCGAAACAACGGGATTCAAGGCCAAAAATAATATGACCAGTTTTTTCATAATTTAAACACAATTGATCCATTAAAACCGCGTTGCATAACCCAGGACAACTTTCGTTGAAGTATCAACATACACGACAATCGGCCCAAGTAAAGCATCATCGGTTGTGTTGAAACGTACGGCATAAACTCTCTTTTGATAGAATGTTGATTCACTCACCGGTGCATGTTTCCAATCAACATTCACCGTCAATTTTTCTTGTGCACCCAATGAATTCCAGGCAATTTCCCTGATCTGCAACTCCGAATAAGCTTCACTCTCCTTTTTGCAATTCGAAACAAGGGGAATCAAGGCTATAATTAAGATAATCAGTTTTTTCATCTGTAAATAGTTTATTAATGTTAATCAATCAATAGATGCTTAAGATAATTGAAGGTTGCGTTAGTTCGTGGCTGAATGTTACCCGAACGGCGAAATCCGGTTATCACTTTGATAAATCAAATTATCAAAACTTGCAAAATGTACAAGTTTTGATAATTTGCAGGGCTGTGTTTTTGTTATTCAGGCTTAATTTTAAACGAACTTTTTGCCAAATTAATTTACGGCTTACAGACTACTCAGCGATGCTTTTTCCAAATTTTGCAATCACCTTATTCATTGCACTTTCCAACTGTTTGAATTCCAATTCTTCTTTGGCAATGTAAACCAGCATAAAAACAATCTTTTTGCCGTTTGAGTCGAGCAACTCATAAAGTTCGTGTTTCCGGAGGCGATAGGCTTCGCGCATCCGTCGCTTGAGCAGGTTCCGGTCGTGGGCACGTTTGAACAACCGCTTCGGGACGCTGAACACAACCTGGGCAGGATGGGGCGTCTCCAACACTTCAATTTTCCATACCACCTTCAAAGGATAGCACAAAAAGGTATTCCCGGAGAGGAACAACTCCCCGATCAGCTTTTGGCTGCACAGTTTCTCATCTTTTCCAAAACTGAAGGAACCCATAACTTAAAAGTACAAAAAAAGGGGAATGTTACTCCCCCCTTTCAGTTGAAAATAATATTTTCTATTTGTTGTTCTTGTTATAATCGGAGATAAACTTCTCTATCGCGGCGGGCATCGAAGGGGCGTCCGGTGCCGGAGCTTCCACGTCAAGGCGCAAACCCGCATCCCTCACAGCCTGGGCTGTCGCCTGCCCAAATGTGGCGATCTTGATCTCCTTCTGTTCAAAATCGGGGAAATTGTGCATCAATGATTTGATTCCGCTTGGACTGAAAAAGACAAGCATATCGTAATTCAAATCTTTGATATCCGACAGGTTGGCACTAACCGTTCGATACATAATTGCCTCTGTAACAGGTATTTTCGCTTTTTCAAGAAGAACAGGTATTTCGTCCTTGTGAATATCGGACAGCGGGATCAGGTATTTTTCATCCTTGTGCTTGAGCAATACATCGACCAGATCGGCAAATTTACCGTTGGCATGGAAGATCTTACGCTTGCGGTAAATGATGTATTTTTGCAGGTAAAAAGCAGTGGATTCTGAAATACAGAAATATTTCATTGTATCAGGGATGGTCAGTCTTAACTCCTGCGTGATCCGGAAGAAATGGTCGATCGCCATCCTGCTGGTGAAAATAATCGCAGAATGGTCAAGGACCTGGATCCTATCCTTGCGAAAATCCTTCGCAAGGACAGCCTCAACCTGTATAAACTGACGAAAGTCAATCTTTAAATTGTGCTTTACTGCCAAGTCACTATAAGGTGAACTGGCAGTGTTCGGCTCGGGTTGCGATACTAATATTTTTCTGATTTTCAACTTAATAACTTTTAAAATTCGTATTTCTTCCAAACTCCTTATTCTGTACTCATGAGTTTAAAAATCAAAAGCAACGGTAGAATTTCAAGGGTACAAAGGTACAAAATCAAATAGAAAATTGAAATGTCTTTTCGGTTTCCTAGATAAATACTTCGAATGGCCGTTGAAATATACATAATCACAATCAAGGCAGCCATCACCCAAATCGTAATGATATTGGTTTCGGGGATGATTGCATGAATGGTGACGATGGGTAGGAGACATATACCTAAAGCCTTATAATACAGTTTGATATTAAATACAGATTCTTCGGTTTGGTCCTTCAGCATGACAATGGAACCGGCCACCCTGTAGAGTAAAATCTTGGTGAAAAAGTAGCCGTTGATGATCAATAATAATGCGAAAAAAAAGATAATTGGTGGGAAACCCGGAATATCGACCTTGAAAAACGTTGCAATCTGATAGACGGAAAGTGGAACGACAAGGTGAAAAATAAAATCGAGGCGCAAAGCACCATACATTATTTTATATCCACGCTGATGAAACAACCGGGTCGCAGCATTAAAATTGACCAGACTCGTGAACAGTAGGCTTAAATATTGCAGGAACCGGACCCTGACAGATGCAAAAATCATCCATAGAATCAAGATCAGGCCCAATATCCAACCCTGATTGGGCAAGACCAATTCTTTGCCAACAAATCCATAGGGCTTTATTGTAGTGGGCACGATAGTCCGTTGCACTTCAAGAAATGCCGAGTCGGAAAGTGTGGTTACATTCCCAAAATTGACAGTATCGCCTTTTGTTACGTAAAAACCTGGGTTGCCGGTGTAAATATTCCACAATGAGTCCTTTACAACGGGTTCCTCAACATAGGTATTCCGTAGGGACTCTTTACCGTTTTTAAGTTTAGTGAGCTTACCTTTAATCCCGGCATTTGCCTGTTTGCCAGTTGTTGCCTTTTCCTTTCCAGAAACCTTGCTTTTTGGTGTTGCCTTAACAACACGTTGTTGGCCGGGCTGCCCTGCTGAAGGAGCAGCAGAAGCTTCAGAAATCTCATTTTCGACCAACGGAAAAACAAACATAAAGATTAAAATTTTTTGGCGGTGCAAAGTTAAGAAATATAGGGATGATACCCCATGTGAAAAACATCACTATTTTTGTGCCATGCAGAAATCATCAGACTTGAAAATTTATTTCGCCCCACTTCAGGAGTCAACCGATTACATCTACCGGTCAGCCCATGCCCGACTTTTCGGTGGTGTGGACAAATATTTTGCCCCTTATATCGTCCGTCAAAATGATGGAACGATAAAAAAATCGCACCTGCGGGATATCCAAACATCGAATAATCTTGGCTATCCTCTTATACCACAAATACTTGCCGGAAATACTGCTGACTTTGTGTTTCTGACAAAGGTGCTGCAAGACAATGGATATGGTGAAATCAACTGGAACCTTGGGTGCCCTTATCCCATGGTAACCAACAAAGGCTTTGGTGCGGGGCTCCTCCCCCATCCCGACACAATAAAAGCCATCCTTGAAGAATCGCTTCCTCAGATCCATGCAAAGGTTTCGGTGAAACTACGTTCAGGCTTAACATCCCACGACGATATCATCAAAGTTGCCGGGGTTTTGAAAGACTTTCCTTTAAGCGAAATTATCCTTCATCCAAGGTTTGCAAAACAGTTGTATAAGGAGAGTCCGGATTTGGAAATATATAGAAATACAGTTGAAATATTAGGGTCTGATCTTATTTATAATGGTGATATCGAAACAATTGAGGATTATAATCGATTGAAAGGCCTGTTCGGGAATACCACCACCTGGATGATCGGGCGGGGGATCCTCAAGAATCCATTTTTCCCATCCGTTTTAAAGAATCTTCCAGTTCAGGATAAGGCCCAAAAGGCGAAGATCCTTCGCGATTTTCACGATGAAATGATATTGGGTTATTCAAAGTTGTTGAGTGGGAACAGCCACCTGCTGATGAGGATGGAAAAATTCTGGAGCTATTTCAGCTTTGCTTTTCCCGACCAGCACAAGACGTTCAAACGGATCAAAAAAGCTGCCAATATCGCCAAGTATGAAATTGCGGTGAACGAGAACTTTCAAAGATTTCGATATGACGAAGAAGACGAACGCAGCCAGAATCCTTGACCGATTAAAAATCGATTATGAATTGGTAGAATACCATGTTGACGAATCAGACTTAAGTGCCGTTCACCTGGCCGAAACCGCTGGGATTCCGATCAACCAGGTTTTTAAAACATTGGTACTCGAAGGCGATAAAAACGGGAATTTCGTCTGCATTATCCCGGGAGGTGAAGAGATCGACCTGAAAAAAGCAGCCATTGCAAGCTCCAACAAAAAAGTGGCGATGATTAAAATGAAAGATCTTGAGCCATTGACCGGTTACATCAGGGGTGGTTGTTCCCCACTTGGCATGAAAAAGAACCTCCCGGTTTATATCGACGAAGCGGCATTCAACCAGGGTATTATTTATATCAGTGCTGGAATACGGGGGATGCAGATCAGGCTTTCGCCCGATGATTTGGTGAAGGCTTGTGGTGCGAAAAGAGCAGGACTAACATCTGAATCGGAAACCGACAAGGATTAGAAAACAGCTCAATTGTAATCTCAATTTGTTATCAAAATTAAATCCGATCCTCAGTAACCTGGGATCGGATTTGGGAAATATAAAACAGGAATAGGTGATCTTAGGACGTTGACCCATCAACATTAAAAAATTAAAACCTTCAAAAGAATCATACCTTTATTTAAAGGAAACCTTTCTTGTTTCGTTGTTCATCCTAATCAGATAAACCCCTGGAATTACCAGTTGGCCAGAGTCATTTGAGCCGTTCCATTTAAGTATCAGTTCTCCGTTGTTCCTCCCTTTAAACAAGTTTTTTATCTTTTGCCCCAGAAGATTATAGACCTCAACCTTTACTTCGGACACTGAACTATTCTGTATATAAATTGTCAACTCATCGGTAAAAGGATTCGGGTAACACCTAAACGCCTCTTGTCCATCCGCAACCTGAACAACAGGAAGAGTGCTTGCGTTTACTTTTACGAACACCGACCCGTTCTTTTCAAATGACTGACTTCCCGCAAGCGTTTCCATCTCTAATTTGTACGATTGGTTTCCCCTATACAATTGAAACCCGATTGTGTTGCCGGAAGAGAAACCATTCACTATGTTACCTGTCCCTTCGTTGGCTGAGGCCGGGATGCTAATGCTTCCCAATTTAAGTTGGCCTTCTCCGATTGTCGCCGAGCCTACACAATATTGCCCATCGAAGATCCCGATTTCGTCTCCAGCCTTTAAGCCTGATGTTTCCAGATCGACCAGATTGATGTTAAAATGATCGGTTCCATTGCCGCTGAATACCTTTACAAAGTGAGTGGAGGCCAAAACTTCGGCGACATAACTCACAGCTTTGGTTGGAGTTGCAGGGATTGTCAATATGCAACTCTCAGTTGTGTTTACTTTGTAACCCTTACCGGGGATAAAGTTCCCGATATTGTTTTTCCAGCCACCAAATGCCCCAAAGTTCTCAATGGTTTTTCCCGATTCGTCCATCACCTTTTTAAGTTTGCCGGCATCGATCAACGATTGGAGCAATACTTTTGCATCCTGCAAATTTGAACAAGGATAAGAGATGATGTTCCAACCTGCCATAAGGCTGATTTCCAATGGCAACACAACCGGTACACCTTCGATCGTAAGGGTGGCTTCATTGGTAAGGTTTACTTTGTAGCCTTTGATCGAGTTCAGGTTACCAATGTTGTTTTTCCATCCACCAAAAACACCAAAGTTTTCGATCGTTTTTCCGGCTTCATCCATTACCTTCTGGAGTTTTCCGGCTGTGATCAATGGCTGGAAAACATTTTTGAGGTCCACATTGGCCGGGACTACGTTGGCCGAAACAATGTTCCAACCAGCGATAAGGGCGATATCCTGTTTAACAACGGTATATCCTGTCAATGCTACAAATGCCGTAGCATCGATTGTAAACTTTCCGTCCGTGCTCCATGTAGGATCCAAATCGGAATAAACAGTTTCCGGATTCGAAATCTCAAGGTTTTTGCTCTTATCGAAAAGTTTAAAGGTAATGTCATTCCCCGTGGTATAACCGTCCAAAGTGCCTTCTTTCCGGGAAACTGCTATGCTAAGGATGTTCGTTGAGGATAATGTATCGGAGAGGATAGCATATCCGACACATTTTGACCCGTCAAATATTCCTATTTCATCTCCTGAGACCAATCCAACCCCATCCAACTTTGCAGAATGGATATTGATGTTCATGTGGTCGATCCCATTACCGCCCCAAACCGGGGTAAAATGGGAATTGCAGTTCGAGTTGACGGTAATTGCCAAAGTTGACGTTGTGCCATTTCCACAGGCATTGTTTCCCCTAACAGTAATATCCCCCGAAACGGCAGTTCCCAAATAATCAACTGTGATGGTATTGTTTGTACTGGTACCTGATACCCCTGAAGGCAAAGTCCAGATATAAGAGGTTGCATTTGCAATTGTCGGAACAGTATAGATAACAGAACTTTGTCCCTTACAAACAGTAGCAGCACCTGAGATTGTCCCTGCATTGGCCGGCAATGTACACCCTGCCTGGATTACTTTTGCTGTTTGTGGGCTTCCGGAAGCACCGGGTGCAGTAATTGTTACAATTGCTGTTCTTTGACTTGAAGAAATATTTTCGGTACAGTTAGCCGTTATTGTTCCGTTACCTGCACCGGTAGGTGTTACTGTACACCAGGTTTGGTCGCTTGCCGCTGTCCAGTTACATCCTGTGGTTACCTGAAATGGAACCGAAGCTGCCGCTGCGGAAGGTGCATTTACATCGGACGGGCTGACGACCATGGTGCATATTTGGGTACCGGTAAATGTGCCAACCATTGCGGTCCCAGTTGCATTGAGTTGATGAAGAATGGAATTGGCTGTGCTAAAGGTCGTTGCGGGCGATGGGGCAACTTTTACGCAAGTGATACCGGTCTCAACCCCAACAACATCGGTTGGCAAATATTGGAACATTGCACTATATTGGGGAGTTGTAATCCCATTTTGAGTAAGGGTCCAGTAACGGTTCAGATAATTCCCCGACAATCCGGCATAAGCTGAGTTCGATAATTTGACACCTACATAGCTGTCTGTAGCAAAAGTTCCCCCGGTGAAAGAAAGCGTAACCGGTGAATACCCGGGTATACCAGTTTCATTACCGACAGGAAAAATAAAACTTCCGGGAGTACAACCGGGAGCAAACTCCTTGCGCAGCTCGCCGGGACCTGTGGCAACTACCATAGAAGTGGCCGATGGCGTGCCTGAAATCGAGGAAGATGGGCCAAGTAATAGTGAATAATCAATGATGGCAATATTCCCTAGGGCCAAGGTGAGGATCCCATTGATGTTTGTATTTCCACCAATGGTGATGCCCGACAAATTGTTTACCGTGATATCCTGTAAAATGTTCTGGCCGCTCACGGTTTGACTGACCGAGCCGGAAAATTCCACCGTGCCTGTACCCGTTTGATTTGGCAAAGTGTTTTCATTGGCAAGGTTTTTTTTCAAGATAAGGAGACCTGCGTTTTTAATTGTTGCCCCATTTCCAACCGATAGGTTGTCCATGGAAACAAAGGTGCTGCCTGGAGTGATCACAAGGGATGTCCCGCTTGTCACCACATTGCCGGCAATAACTGGCGAAAATCCTAAGAACCAAGAACTAAGCATCAGCGCAAGAACAGCGATTGCCATTCTTCCGGTGAATTTTCTCAATCTTTGTAAAGATTTCATGTGTTTTATGATTTTTATTAAGCCTTCCTGACCAAAAGGGATAGGCAGTTTAAATATTTTTTATTACCCATATCTGTGGATCGTCCATAAACCCGTTTTTATAGCCCGTTTTGTTGTGAGGCCTCTGTTTATCTATAACAGCTAGTTCCTTATCAGATAAAGCAATCTGTTGCAGCCCACCATCTTGAAAACAGCATACACAAAACGTAACGAGACACGTTCCGTGTTTCCTGGCACAATTAATCACGCACGCACCTGACAGAGAAGCCGCCCTTCTTGTAATACAAGCCACGACCAGCATTGGTATCGCCATAGCTAAGTTCGCGAAACCAAGCAGTGGTAGAAGCATTTGCCGTGCTGCTCCACAAGTAGTTGCTGTCACCCATACGGAAGAATGCGGGATTGTTGTAGTCACGGCATAACCCTGGAATGGCGGTGAAACCGCTGCTATTGGATGCACCGGTGTTTGGGCTTAACCAATGTGCTAAGCTTGTCTCTTTTAGTTTACCGCCTGCTACATATTCGCCGCCAAGAAAAGTAGTTAGGGTGGTCCATTCGGCATCGGTAGGGACATGCCAGCCACCAGGGGCAATGTTGCGGCTGTCGGCAACTGCATACCAATTGTATAACCCACCGTAAACAGCTTTATTTGCTGGATCGATGTTGGTCCAGCAATAGGCACCGGTAGCTAAAGCAAGCCATTCAGCATTGTCTGTAACATTAGGTATCGGATCGCCGTTGCGGTATTTAGTGGTTTTAAGGTTTTCTGCCATCCATGTTTGTGTGCCGATTGTGATTGTTTTGTAAACATTCCCATCGTTATCGGTCATCGTTCCATAGGTCAGGTCAGGGTTAAAGGTTATCCCATTTGAATTGGCCAGGGTTTTAAACGAGATTTCGCTGCCATAACTAGTTCCAATGCTGTTTGTGGCATAGGCCCTTACATAATAGGTGGTATTTTCAATTAAGCCGATAAGGTTGCTTGTAAAAGTGCCAATTCCTGTACCATCAGAGGTTTTTGAATTGGCTGCTGTTGGATTGGTGGCAGTACCCCAGCACACCCCACGGGTTGTCACGGCAGAACCGCCATCGCTGGTAATATTGCCACCACTGGTTGCGGTTGTTGAAGCAATGGATGAAGCATCTGTTGTGGTTATGGTAGGTACAACCGGAGAATCTTTTATACAGCGCACTGATAAACCGTGATACTTACCGTAGACACTACTGACTACAAAACTGTTATCGTAGAACATGAGTCGGCCCCTAGCGTTAGTCGAAGAGTAATCTGTGGAGGACCACCAGTAACCGTTGTAGCTGACGAGGTTGAACGACCCACTTTTGTCATTGTTGCCACCCGGAAGCGCAGTAAACCCACTATTATTGGTTGAGCCGGTATTGGGTGTTAGCCAATGAGAAATACCAGTTTCTTTTAGTTTAACGCCAGCTACACTTTCACCACCAAGAAAAGTTGTCAAGGTAGTCCACTCGGAATCGGTTGCGACATGCCAGCCAGCAGGGGCTATATTGCGACTATCGTTCACTGAATACCAATTGTACAAAGCCCCATAAATTGATTTATAAATAGTTGAATCGTTGTTGTACCAGCAATAGGCTCCGGTAACCAAAGATGTCCAACTACTGCCGGTTACATTGGCTATTGGGTCACCATTGCGGTATTTGGTGGTCTTGAGGTTTTCGGCCATCCAGGTTTGGGTGCCAATAGTTATCGTTTTGTAAACGTTCCCATTGTTATCGGTCATCGTTCCATACGTCAGGTCGGGATTGAAGGCTATCGGACTTACATTGGATTGAGTTTTAAACGTGATTTCGTTCCCATAACTTGTCGCAATGCTATTTGTGGCATAAGCCTTTACATAATAGGTGGTATTTTCAATTAAACCAGTAAGGCTGCCTGAAAAAGTGCCAATTCCTGTACCATCAGAGGTTTTTGAATTTGCTATTGTTGGATTGGTGGCAGTACCCCAGCACACGCCACGGGCTGTTACTGTTGCGCCGCCATCAGAGGTAACATTTCCGCCACTGGTTGCGGTTGTTTGGGCAATGGCCGTAACTGCTGTGGTTGAAACTGTTGGTGCAACCGATGGATTTGCCAAGGTGGTAAATGTGATATCATTTCCATAAGAAGTACCAACACTGTTGGTTGCGTATGCCCTGATGTGATATAGCGTATTGGCTGTCAACCCGGTAAGGTTGCTAGCAAAAGTGCCAATAGTCGTACCATCGGTAGTTTTTGAATCGGCAGTTGTTGGGTTAGCGGCCGTTCCCCAGCAAACGCCACGAACGGTTATCTCAGAACCTCCATCGTTTGTAATATTGCCACCGCTGGTAGCTGTGTTTGAAGCAATAGAAGAAGCATCTGTTGTGGTAAGGGTAGGTGCAACAGGAGAGTCTTTCACGCACCTAACAGAGAATCCGAGCTGCTTGAAGTTATAGTAGTGGGTGATATTGACACCGTTATAGTAGAGGAGGCGGCACCATGCATAAGTTGCATCGTATGCCGTACTGGTCCACAAATAACCGTAGTCGCCCACATCATGGAATGTACCATCGAGGTAGTGGCGATAGCCGCCAGGAAGGGCGGCAAAACCAGTGCTATTGGTTGCACCGGTATTTGGGCTGTTCCAATGTGAGATGCCAGTTTCTTTTAGATTGCCGCCCGCAACACTTTCACCGCTAAGAAAAGTGGTTAAGGTGGTCAATTCGGCATCGGAAGCTACATGCCAACCAGTGGGTGCAATGTTGCGGCTATCGGCAACAGCGTACCAATTATATAAGCCACCAACGGTGGATTTATTTGCTGCATCGTTGTTGGGCCAGCAATAGGCACCCGTTGCCAATGCCGCCCAAGCTGTATTGTCGGTTATATTGGGTATCAGGTCACCGTTTCGGTATTTGGTAGTTTTAAGGTTTTCGGCCATCCAGGTTTGGGTGCCAATTGTAACTGTTTTGTATTCGTTGCCATCAATATCGGTCATTGTCCCATAGGTCAGCTCAGGATTAAAGGTTATCCCATTTGAATTGGCCAGGGTTTTAAACGAGATTTCACTGCCATAACTAGTTCCAATGCTATTTGTGGCATAAGCCCTTACATAATAAGTGGTATTTTCAGTGAGGCCGGTAAGGCTGCTTGTAAAAGTGCCAATATCCTTACTATCAGTAGTTTTTGAATTGGCAATTGTTGGATTCGGGGTTGTTCCCCAACATACGCCACGTACTGTAACCGCAGAACCACCATCGTTGGTTATATTGCCACCGCTGGTGGCTGTCGTTGAAGCGATGGATGAAGCATCTGTAGTGGTTAGCATTGGCGCAACTGAAGCGTCTTTTATACAGCGAACAGAAATACCGTAAGACTTATTGTAGAAGTCGAATCTGAAAACATTGCCGTAACTGTAATCTATGTACCGTTGCCAGGCGAAGGAAGTAGATTCAGTAGAAGTCCACCAGTAACCGCACCAGCCAATGTAGTTGAAGGAGAATTCCCCACCTTGGTTACGGATACCCCCCGGAAGCGCAGTAAACCCAGCACTATTTGTTGCGCCTATATTGGGTGTTAACCAATGTTCCAAGCTGGTTTCTTTAAGTTTGCCACCTGCAATGCCTTCGCCACCAAGATAAGTAGTTAAGGTGGTCCATTCTGAATCTATTGCAACATGCCAACCTACTGGAGCAATATTGCGGCTGTCGGCTACTGCATACCAATTGTACATAGCCCCATAAGTAGCTTTATTCAATGCATCATTATTGTACCAACAATAGGCACCAGTAGACAAAGCTACCCAGCTAGCTTGTTCCTTAACATTGGCTATCGGGTCGCCGTTGCGGTATTTGGTTGTTTTGAGGTTTTCGGCCATCCAGGTCTGGGTGCCAATGGTAATCGTTTTATAAACATTGCCATCATTATCGGACATTGTCCCGTATGTCAGGTCAGGATTGAAAGTAATTGGACTTGTATTGGCAAGAGTTTTAAACGTGATTTCATTCCCATAACCTGTTCCTGAACTATTTGTGGCATATGCCCTTACATAATAGTTGGTATTTTCAGTAAGGCCGGTAAGGCTGCTTGCAAAAGTGCTAACTCCTGCACCATCGGAGGTTTTTGAATTGTCAGTTGTTGGATTTGAGGATGTACCCCAGCAAACACCGCGTACAGTTACAGGGGAACCACCATCATCTGTAATATTCCCACCACTGGTAGCCGTTGCAGATGCAATGGCAGTAACCACTGTTGTTGTCATGTTCGGTACAGAACAAGCCAGCGTTGTTTGGGTCAGGGTCAACGGCAATGAATTTCCGCAGGTATTGTAAGCCCAAACATACCGGGTGTAAGCAGTATTGCAGGCCAAACTGGTTTCGGTCTTCGTGGTCACAGTGTCCATTTGTGTTGCAGTACCATAATCGTTGGTAAGGTTCCATTTGTATCCGGTCGCATAAGGAACTCCTTTCCAGTCCCAAACGACACCCTCAGAAGATGGGATATTCGTTGCAATCAACGGAACTATTGGTGCGTAACAATTTAAATTTAAGGAGTTCCAATTGCCATCTGTAAAAGTTGACAAAACGCCTTTACCATCCGGACGACAATCGGTGCAATAAATGATCAGTCCATCTGCTGGGTTAGGGATTGCGTTCATCTCGGCCTTTGTCATCCGTGGAGGAAGGAGGCCTTTGTTGTTTGACTTTACGTCGAGCATTGCCGATTTATCTGGCATACTGCCATCGGTATTGACCCCAACTTGTGGGAAAACAAAACTGCTTGTGAGCAGGATTAAAACGAATAAAACAATTAATTTTTTCATTTTAAATTGATTTTGAATGAGTTTATGAACTTATTTTACATTTTTTGTTATCAATATATTGCTGAAAGAGGTTAAAAGGACAACGGCGAAAAAAAGATTGCTAAGGATTCTCATTTTTTAATGTCTTTTGATATTTTACTGTAAATTACAAAAGTCAATTATCCTTGCAGATAAAAAAACCCAGCAAAACTGGGTGTGGGTTATTTGGTCGTTTTCAGGTATAAACTGTATAAATTTGAGGTTAATCGGTCAACAAACCAGATCCGTCATTTATCTAAATGAATGATTTAGGAAAACTTTAGGGAGGATGAAAGCTTATGAAAAGGAGTCACAACATTTTTTCAAAGATTAGGTAATAAAATCCGGATCTACATTTGTGTAGGTAAATCCGGATTTATTTTTGAAATTTCATTGATTGCGAGTGCAATTGATTAATCTATTTTAAACCGCCAGATGCTATATTTAAATTCTTTGCTACCTCTATCCGAAGTAAAGTAAAGATAATTATCATTAGACAAACATGGCGTTAAATTATGGGCATATTGTGTATATTGCTTCAAATTTTCTCCGGTTACATCTACGGAATAAATATTGATATATTTGCTTTTATCTTTGAGTTTTGATAATGAAAACACTATATTTTTACCATTTGAACTCCATGATGGTGATGATGGATATCCCACACTCACATCTGTCAATTGCTTTAGATTTTCACCATCTGGAGTCATGACGCATATAGAACCTCCGTAACCGCCTTTTACATTCTGTGTTTTTATAAAGGCAATTTGTTTTCCATCAGGAGAAAATTTCGGGAAATTGCCAATACCGATCATTTTAACTTCATTGGAATTTAAGTCCTTAACCCAAATTTGATTAGACATTATTCTGTCAAGAGAAACAACTTTACCTCCAAAAACTAAACCTGTATAAGCACATAAAGGAACCCCAGTCTCATATGTCAGGAATTTCCCGTCAGGAGACCAACTTGGATTAAACTCCTGGTCGGTAGAACTAATTAATTTAGTAATGGCCTTTCCATTCTTACCGTTTATAGAACAGATATCCATATTTCCATCTGAAAGATATGCAAATGCTATGTTATTCGTTTCTGCACAATAATCTGGTGAATAACAGCCGCTTACTCCGTTAGTTTTTTGAGTGAATGATGCAGATAAGACTTTTTCTTTGGAATAAATATTCCAAACATTGTTTTGAAGACCACCAAAAACTAAGTTGGCTCCATTATCGCCACCTCTTGGGCCAGCATAGACTATTCCCGGCTCAGTAATTCTTGTTAGCGCATTGAAATTTTCCCCCTTACCAGTCATTTGAAATGTCGTTTTGCAACTTGAAATAATCATTGCTACACCCAAAAACACAATTGAAATTCTATACTTCATATTCTTATGTTAAAATTTGCCTACTTCAAAACGGCTTTGGCAATCCGTTGTAATATATTATTGGAATAGTCCATTACATTTTAAAAACTAAACAAAAGTGATTTTAATGAAATGGTTTTCAAAATTGACAAACACGCAATTTGGGATATTTGGAAGCGGTGATGGATAAACCAGTCAATTTTTAGAATAATCGGTAATTTCAACTACCAAATTTTGATTTAAAACGTTCATAGTCGATCAAACCGGTCCCTGATTTCAGCAAAGTTGGCCTTGGAAATGATATATGTTTCCTGAGAGAACGGGGGATGTAGAAAACAAGCCCTACTGCTGAATTCGATATGTGACACAAAATGAATATTGATGATGGTTGACTGGTTAAGCTGCAAAAACTGGGAACCGCCCATAAAAGCAATAATTCCCTTTGCAGTAATACCAGATCTCAACTTAATACAATTCTGGTCTGTGAGCATGGCTGACCAAGTGGGCTTTTTTTCCCTAGCCCCGACAGCACACATGAATACCGCAATCCGGCTTTTATCGACAAATTGCAACCCGACCGATGTAGGTAAGGAAATCACTTCGGATGGCATTGAGTTTCTTGATGGGGTTTCCCGATGGTAATTGTTTTGAACTGATCCTTTCGTGGAAAGGTACCTTTTGATTGCCATCCGAAATTCGTTTGACTGTATGGGTTTAAGGATAAAATCGAAGACCGACTCCCGTAATGCCCTGATCGTGTGTTTTTTATCATCTGCAAAAATGATCGTGCAAAACCCAGGATCCTTTCTGGGCCTTATTTCCTTCAACAATTCAAAAACCGATTTCCCCGATATCTCAACACAAACAAGCAGCAGGTCAAAGCTTAATTCGGTCAGCAAATTGCGAGCCTGCCCATATTTTGTGGCAGTTCCTACCAATTCAATTTCCTGAATATTTGCCAAATGCCTTTCAATGTCAATCAAATCGTTTTCTCCATTTTCGACAATGATAGCCTTTATCTTCCCATCCTCTTTCATCGTTTTTTATTGCCAAGTTTTTGAAAGTGGCACAAAAATGCGCGAATGACCCGGATTTATAAAACAAGAAAAATTGGAGTTAAATATAAACCTGTGCGATATGGGGATAAACGGTCGAAATTAAAGGATAATCGGAAAAATTACAACATATCAAATTTTTCCCTGATTTCGGCCATGTTCGACCGCGAAGCAATAATGTTGATGTCGTTAAAAGGAGGGGCCAAAAGAATTTCACGGGTCTTGAACTCTATGGCAGCAAGGTAATTTACATTGACAATCACCGATTGACTTACCCTTATGAATTTTTTGCTATCGACAAAATCGAGGATATCTTTTGCACAAGTACCTGTCCTGAGTTTAATTTGGTTCCTATCAGTCAACATCGCCGACCAGGTTTTTTTCTCGAAAAGGTTTTCACTGGAACACTGGAAAAGCAAAATAGTATCCTTGTCCATAAACCGGATACCTGTTGGGGTGGGCATCGAAATGATATCGCTAAAAGATTGTCTTAAAGGAAATAACCCATGTTTCATTGACGATTTCCGATGTTGTTTGTGCCGTTCGACCGCATTTTTCAATTCTTCGGGCTTAACCGGTTTCAGGATATAATCGAAAGCCGATTGGCGAAGTGCCTGAATGACGTATTTGTCATAAGCGGTATAAAAAATAACGTTAAAGTTGACTGTCCGTTCTTTCCGCACATCCTCCAACAATTCAAAACCGTTCTTCACTGGCATCTCCACATCAAGGAACAGAAGTTCAAGCTGTTCGTTTTGCATGAGGAATTTGGCTTGTTTGTATTTGGTGGCGCATCCCAACAATTCAATCTCGGGATAAAAAGAGAGGTGTTCCTTCAATGAAAATAGGAATTCTTCGTCATCATCGATGATCGCAGTTTTTATGCCTTTGCAAGTTGCTGTCATAAAATTATCTATAGGTCAAATTTAAAATCAATGGGAATGACGATCGTGGAAATAGTTCCGGAACCTGAATTTTCTCTTTCCTGATCAGAGAGGGTAAACGACATTTTCTCCTTGTTTTTTGAGTTCAGGAAATGGATGGTTTGTGTGATCATTTTTAGCCCTGTCCCTGTTCCAGGTGTTTTGCCACTGGAGGCTTTCAACCCGACTCCATTGTCCCTGATTGTAATCAAATTCACATCTGCGTTCTTCTGTACTGTAATGACCAGTTCAGATGGCCCATTTTCCATTGGCATCAGGCCATGTTTTATTGCATTTTCAACCGGGATTTGGACAATCATAGCTGGCACCAATATTTGAGGATCAATACCTGGACCAATTTTAACATCAAAGTTAAACGGCACTGGCAATTTATCTTTCTGAAGGTCAATGTATGCCTTTACAATTTCTAGCTCCTCTTCGAGCGGAATAGCCGTGTTTTCGATGTTTTCGATGATCTTCCTCAACAACATCGACAAAGTGCCGATTTTTTCTTTGGCAATTTCGGGTTCATGTACTGAATGGGATATGGAACTCAACATATTGAAAATAAAATGTGGGCTCATCCGGTTCCTGATATTCTGCATCTTAAGAATCGTAAGGCTGTTCAACTGCTTCTGATAAAGTATGTCCCTCCTTCGTCTGTTATAGGCTATCAGGAAAAAAACAAAAGCAACAATCATGATCAGCATGACCGTGCCAATATAAATAATGACCTTCTGTTGCCTCGCTTCTTTCTCTTTTCCTTCGAGAAGCGCATCCTGAAGTTTCTTTTCGCTTTCGAGGCCATTGATCTTGTTTTGCTGTTTTTCGACACTCCATCGAGCCTCGGCATAGGTGATGGCTTCGGCCTTTTCCTTACTGAAAAGACTGTCATTTGAAACACTGAATTCTTCCGAAAACCTCAATGCCTCTTTACTATCCCCCAATCCTTTGTAACCATTTTTCAGTGCCATGCTTGCTATGTTCACGACCGGAATTTTCTTTAATTCCTTTGCCAGTTTGTAGGAAACCAAACCATATTCTACGGCTTGTTTGTAGTAAGCCATTTTTGATTCACCAAAAGAGGCATTTGCCTGGTTCAGTGCCGAGTTGGCAAGTTCCATATAAACCATTGCAATCCCATCTTTTTCGCCAATTTCATTTTTTATTTGAAGCCCATTTTTTAAACACTCAGCACTTTTATTGAAGTTGCCCATTTTTGAATAAGTAGCTCCCAGGCTGATGTTGAAATCGGCAATGCTAGACAGGTTCTTCATACTGGTGGTAAGGGAAAGCCCCTTATTGTAATAGTTAATAGCATCATTGTATTGATGTTGGGCAGCCCAGATATTGGCAATATTCGAATAATTGGTCGCCATCGCACTTACCATATTTAATTCTTCATTGATCTTCAAGGCTTTCTCAAAATACCCCAATGCTTTTTGATATTCAGTGTGTTGGAAATACAATGTGCCTATTCCATTATAACCATCTGCAAGTTTGGATTTATCATTGAGTTCTTCCTTTTGGCGGATAGAAATTAAAAATTCTTCCATCGCCTGATCGTAATCTCCAACCCGTGAATAGACTTCTGCCAGATTGTGATGTGCTTTTGCAATATTTGTTTTGTCGCCAATCTCTTCGGCCAATTTTAACGACTGATTAAGTGTCTCGATGGCCAAATTGTACTTTCCCAATGATAGATAAAGAGTCCCCAGGTTTTGATAACATAAGATCAAACCATCCTTGCCGTCGATTTTTTTATATTTGTCGATGGCCCTCTCATAAAATCCTATCGCTTTTGGATACTGACCAAAATTATTGGCTGTCAGGCCCATGTTGATATAAGTACCGGTTATCAGGTCAACATCGTTCAACTCTTCGGCAATGGCCAATGTTTTGCCAAAACTTTCGATCGCAGGGTCACATTTGCCCTGTAAATAATCGATTATTGCCATGTTTGTATGGATCTTGGCTAGAAGTTTTTTATTGTTTACGGTCCTTGCAAGTGACAATGCTTCATGATAACAGACAGAAGCGGAGTCGTAACGGCTTTGGTTGTAATGCAGCAATCCTTTGATGTTGACCGATTGAGCCTTGATATCGAGATCCCCGGTTTTATCAGAGATACTGGTCGCCAGAGACAGATTTTTCTCAGATTCGGGATAATTCCCCATATTGCAATTCAGGGCGGCAATCCCAAGGTATCCCAATGCTGCAAGATGTTCGTTACGATTTGATGCAGGCAATGATTTTAATTGTGTAATTGCCTTGTTGTAATAATACTTACATGAATCCTGATTGGATCCTCTCAGCCGATCACCCTTTTCGAGATTTATTTTTGCTTGCAAAGTATCCACGCCCAGCACAGGACTATTGCTCAAGAATCTATAATTAAAATTGAGGTTGAAAAAATAAAGGATTGAAATTAAAGATATTACCAATACAAGTAAATAGGTCAAAGGTTTACGCATTGTCGATAAAATTAAGGTATGATATCTACATCAAAAAAAAATTCTATATGATAATTAATAATTAACAAAGATTTATAAATTATTGATTTATCGACGAAAGCAATGTTAAATATTCATTAACTAATGTTTCGCACTTGATCTCAGGTTTTAACAGTCAATCGATTGAAAAAATTGTCTAATTTTAAGATACAGATTATCAAGGCTATATGTTTTCCATTTTTATTTATGCCGCTTCGTCTATCTCTGA
>Ga0209083_1000500_pt1 | contig 57711 bp, 51 predicted proteins | sample AM7aDNAmetaG_FD_184132 | JGI IMG/M metagenome (GOLD analysis project Ga0209083, IMG submission 184132) | Freshwater microbial communities from Finland to study Microbial Dark Matter (Phase II) - AM7a DNA metaG (SPAdes) (version 3) | ecosystem: Environmental > Aquatic > Freshwater > Lake ...
TAGGCTCCATGGACGGCGGGGCTTTGGGCATCCATGCAATCTGAATTCCGGCGGTCCATGCCGGAATAGCTGAAGGATATTCCTAATCAGGTACATCTATGAAAAGAGTATGTGAGTAGGAATAAATCATTATGTACAGCGTTTTCATCTTTAAAATATACCTAATAAATGATATTCAGTTAACGCTGCAAGTTAACTGAATATCTTGCCCTTTCATGCAAGTTATCAAGTAACTCTTTGATGTTGAAAACGCTGTATATCCGTTGAATTAGATTGGAAGTGACTCCGACGTAAAGGGTTCCGAAGCGGTGGCTTGCGAGGATGTAGACGCAGGGGTGTTTCTCCATAGAGGTTGTTTTAGTGTGGTTGGTTAGTTTTTTTGGATTTTGTACATTGGGAGAGTTACCATCTCTGGCCTGGATTTCGGCATCCCTGCCGAAATGACGGCTTTCCTAGCTTGGCTGGAATGCGTATAACCACGGGGGTTGGGATATAACTTCCTTGCACAGTAGGCCGGAATAAGCCCGTTCACGGGCGTTTCCGGCATAACCCCGACAAGTTCGGTCGGCGTGTCTTTGCTACATTTAGCTTCTTTCGGGAAATTATATTTGACCAAATCCTTGGAGCTTGGGAACAAGAAAAACGTGCGCCTAGCCCACCCTGCGACTAGTTTTGGAAAAGTTGCCCGCGCAGTCGCTGCCATTCTTCTTGGCTGTAACCGGCTTCCGGGCCTAGGCTTGTCAATAGCATTGCCCCTCACCCTGCCCTTTCCCGGAGACAGAGGGTTCTTTTGAGCCACATTATCCGCACAGGCCATCCTTGCTCCAAATACTCGTCCAACATCGCAGGGCGACCGGGCTGTCCATGCAGTTCGCTGTCTAGCCATGCCGCGACGGCAAGCCGCAAGCATTCCCCCCGGTGGTCGGTCGGGGTTTCTTCCAGCAGCGCGTCCACGCCGCCCTCCGCCACCAAACCCAGACTCGCCAGCCTAGCCAGCGCGTCAGTGTCTTCAATGCAAAGGGAAAAAGCATCAATCCAGTTCCGTTCGGCACTATCCAACGAAGTCCATAACGGCACATCCAGCAGCGTGGTGACGGGAAGTTTGCGGTCTTGCGGGTTGAGTAATTGCCGCCGTAATGCTTGCAGAAAGGGCGAGGCAGGATGATGGCTTGCCGCCAAAGCCAAGGCCAGCCCACGCAAGGCTTGCCGTAGCGCATCCAGCACGGCTTGCTGCAAATCGTGGTTGACAGGCAATCGCCCATCTTGCAACTTGGCGGCGAGCATTGCCTCCATTTGTTTCAAACCGCTGTCGGTGCGGTTGGAGAGGATGTTGGCGATCATGCTGCCCAAAAACGGGGCGAAGCCGTTGAAGCCAAGATAAGTGAGCAATTCCATCAGTGCGATGCCTCTTTAGGGGATTTCCAATAATGAAACTACCAAAACCGAAATGAATTATCCACAAAATCAAGAACAATCACCTCGCCAAGCTGGTGCTTGGCGCTCCCGGAAGGAACGCCAAGCACCAGCTTGGCCTTTGGACGATGCCAAATCGAGTGCAAAAGACTTTATCGGAAACCTATCTGTGGCCTTGTCGTTGCTGCATTAGTCAATGGTTTCCGATAAAGTCTAAACAGTCAATTAACCATGAAACCATCAGGCAAACATTGAAATAGCCAGATCATTGATTATGTTGACTGAATTTTTTTCATGGCGAAAAAACAAGAAACCAAGCTATTCACTAGGTAAATCAGGCACTAGTCATTATTCCTCTTTAGAAGTATTCTAGCGGCTTTAATTCTTCCAAACTTAGCTTACATGGAGAAATGCAATGATCAGTCCCAAGCCCAGTGATAAGACACGTCCTGCGGATTTGGTACAACATGGCAAAGGAACCGGCCCTGTTCGCACACAACGCCCGGTCTACCAAGACTTACTCCCCCCTTGCAATAACGCCTGTCCTGCGGGCGAAAATATCCAAGCATGGCTGTCCCTTGTCCAGGCTGGCCAATACGAACGGGCTTGGCAAACGCTGATGAGGGACAACCCGCTTCCCGCCGTCCACGGAAGGGTTTGCTACCATCCCTGCGAAACTAATTGCAACCGCAAGGAGGTGGATAGCTCGGTCAGCATCCACGCGGTGGAGCGGTTTTTGGGTGACAGTGCGTTGCGCGAAGGCTGGAAAGTCAAGATTGACGCAGCCCCCAGCGGTAAACGGATTCTAGTGGTTGGAGGCGGCCCTAGCGGTTTGTCCGCTGCCTATCATTTGACTCGTCTTGGACATACCGTCGAAATTCACGAGGCCGGACCCATGGCGGGTGGGATGATGCATTTCGGCATTCCGGCTTACCGTTTGCCGCGCCAAGAACTGGATCAAGAAATTCGCCGGATCGAAGAAATGGGCGTAAAAATCTTCCTGAACCGTAAAGTTCAAGATGTTTTGGCGGAAAAGGAAACCGGGCGATTTGATGCCGTGTTCATTGCCATCGGCGCACATATCAGCAAGCGAGTCGATATTCCAGCGCGGGATGCCGGCAAGATTTTGGATGCCGTCAGCTTCTTGCGCGAGGCGGCAGCGGGCGAAGCCCCTCCCTTGTTAGGACGGCGTGTCGCCATCTATGGCGGCGGCAATACCGCGATGGATGCGGCGCGAACGGCCAAGCGCCTAGGTGCCGAGGAAGCCTTGATTATTTACCGGCGCGACCGGGAGCATATGCCAGCCCACTCCTTTGAAGCCGATGAGGCGATGGAAGAGGGTGTCAAAATCAATTGGCTACGCACCATCAAAGAAATCGACCAGACGCATATCCAAGTCGAGGTCATGACCATCAACGACGAAGGCTTTCCCGAGCCGACCGGCCAATTTGAGACTTTGGAAGCCGACGCTTTGATACTAGCCCTAGGCCAAGACACTGACACAGGGTTCCTGAAAAACGTGCCGGGAATCGAGTTCAAGCGCGATGGCACGGTGTTAGTCGATGCCAATATGATGACCGGGCATCCCGGCGTTTTTGCCGGCGGTGACATGGTGCCCAGCGAAAGGACGGTGACTATTGCGGTGGGGCATGGCAAAAAAGCCGCCCGACACATCGACGCTTTCTTGAACGATGGGCAATATGCCAAAGCGCCCAAGCACGATATCGTCGGTTTTGAAAAGCTGCACATTTGGTATGACACCGAAGCTCGGCAAACGCTCCAAGACTCCCTGGAATTGGACAAGCGGGCGTTTGGATTTGACGAAGTTGTCAAAGGGCTAGGCGAAGCCGAAGCTTTGTACGAGGCAAGGCGTTGCTTTTCGTGTGGCAACTGTTTTGAGTGCGACGGTTGTTACGGTGCGTGTCCCGAACAGGCCATCGTCAAATTAGGCCCAGGCAATCGTTACCGTTACGACTATGACCGCTGCACAGGCTGCGCCGTATGCTTTGAGCAGTGTCCCTGCCATGCCATCGAAATGAACCCGGAACCAGGAGTCTAACCCATGAAACCGTCACAGGTTACTACGCTTGAAGGCAATGAGGCCGTGGCGTACATCGCTTATCGCGTCAATGAAGTATGTGCCATTTACCCTATCACACCTTCATCGACCATGGCCGAATTGGCCGATCAATGGGCATCCGAGGGCAAAACCAATATTTGGGGCAATATTCCCCTAGTGGTTGAGATGCAAAGCGAGGGAGGCGCTGCCGGCACGGTGCATGGCGCTCTCCAGACGGGTGCCATGACCACCACGTTCACGGCTTCGCAAGGGCTGTTGTTAATGATCCCGAACCTGTACAAAATGGCCGGGGAATTGACTTCGGCGGTGTTGCATGTGGCAGCGAGATCGTTGGCCGCTCAAGGGCTGTCGATTTTCGGCGACCATTCCGATGTTGCCGCCGTGCGCCAAACGGGGTTTGCCCAACTGGCTTCCAGCACGGTGCAAGAGGGTCACGACATGGCGCTGTTGGCCCAAGCCAGTACTTTGGAGGGAAGGATACCCTTCATCCATTTTTTCGATGGCTTCCGAACCTCGCATGAAGTCAACAAGCTCACCCTCATCCCCGATGAAACGATCCGAATGATGATTGATGCCGAGCAGGTTCGCGCCCACCGGGGCAGGGGATTAAACCCTGACCACCCTTTCATCCGTGGTACGGCACAAAACCCAGACATCTATTTTCAGGCAAGGGAAACGGTCAATCCGTTTTATGCCCAATTGCCGTCCATCGTTCAGCAAAAGATGGATGCATTTGCCGAACTGACGGGCAGAAGCTACCATCTCTTCGATTATTTTGGACATCCCGAAGCGGAGCGGGTGGTGGTCATCATCGGTTCGGGTGCGCAAACCTTGATTGAAACCGTCACTTACCTGCAAACGCAGGGTGAAAAGGTCGGTGTGGTCAATGTGCGCCTCTGCCTGCCCTTCTCTGCCGAGCATTTCATCAAGGTTTTGCCGGCCACCGTGAAGGCCATCACCGTACTGGACCGCATCAAATCCCCAGGGGCCACTGGCGAACCCTTGTATGCTGATGTGGTCACCGTTTTGGCGGAAGCCTATGCCAACGGAACGCTGCCTACTCCCGCCATTCCGCGAATTACCGGGGGCCGTTACGGCTTGTCATCCAAAGAGTTTACCCCGGCTATGGCAAAATCAGTGCTGGACGAACTCAAGAAGGACAAGCCGAAAAACCATTTCACCATCGGCATTGATGACGATGTGTCGCATAGCAGCTTGGAATACGATGCTGCCTTTGATATCGAACCGGATGAGGTTGTCCGCGCCTTGTTCATCGGCCTAGGTGCCGACGGTACTGTCGGTGCCAACAAAAATAGCATTAAAATCATTGGCGAATCGACACCCTTGTACGCCCAAGGCTATTTTGTCTATGATTCGAAAAAATCGGGTTCGCGGACGGTTTCCCATGTGCGCTTTGGGCCGAATCCAATCAACTCGCCCTATTTAATTCATTCGGCCAGCTTTATCGGCTGCCACCAGTTCGTCTTCGCAGAAAAAATAGACGTATTGGAAAACGCCGGCCATGGCGCAACCTTTCTGTTGAATAGCCCCTATGGACCCGATGAGGTCTGGGACCGACTGCCCCGCAGCTTGCAGCAAGAGATCATCGACAAGGATATCCGGTTTTATGTGATTGATGCGTCCAAAGTGGCTTTGGATACGGGCATGGGCAACCGCACCAACACCATCATGCAAACCTGTTTTTTTGCCATTTCGGGCGTACTGCCTAGGGAAGAAGCCATCGCCAAAATCAAGGAGTCGATCAAAAAAACCTATGGCAAGAAGGGCGAGGATGTCGTCAAGAAAAACTATATCGCGGTGGATCAAACCCTGGCCCGGCTGTATAAAATTGACGTGCCGAAAGAGGCCAAGGGCACTATCGACCTACCGCCGACGGTGTCCTCAAAAGCACCTGAATTCGTGCAACAGGTGACGGCGATGATGATGGCGGGCAAGGGCGACCAATTGCCAGTCTCCATGCTACCCATAGACGGCACCTATCCGAGCGGCACGACGCAATGGGAAAAGCGCAATATCTCTGCTTTTGTCCCGATTTGGGAGCCTGATATTTGCATCCAGTGTGGAAATTGTAGCTTTGTTTGTCCACACGGTGTCATCCGTTCCAAGTTCTATCCCGAAACGCGGCTGAAGAATGCGCCGGAAGCGTTCAAATCCGCCCAGATCAATGCACGGGGCTTCCCTGACACGCGCTATACCCTGCAAGTCTATGTCGAGGATTGCACCGGTTGTAACTTGTGTGTGGAAGTATGCCCGGCCAAGAGCCTTCAGCAAAGCGGGGTCAAGGCCATCAACATGAAACCCAAAGAGCCTATTCTCAAACAAGAACTTGCCAATATCAGGTTCTTTGAAAGCATTCCATTCAATGACCGTTCCAAGGTGGATTTTTCCTCGGTCCGGGGCACCCAATTTCTGGAACCGTTGTTTGAGTTTTCCGGTGCCTGCGCGGGTTGCGGCGAAACGCCTTATGTCCGCTTGTTGTCACAATTGTTCGGCGACCGCCTGATCATGGCCAATGCCACCGGTTGCTCATCCATTTACGGCGGCAATTTGCCCACCACGCCTTGGACCAAAAATGCGGAGGGGCGCGGACCGGCATGGTCCAACTCGCTGTTTGAAGACAATGCCGAATTTGGCTTGGGTTTCCGCCTGACTGCCGACAAGCATTTGGAAGTGGCAATTCAGCTAGCCTTGGAACTCAAGGGTGCGGTCAATCCGGCACTGGTCGATCAAATCATCGAAGCTCCGCAAGCCACCGAGTCGCAGATCCGCGACCAGCGCATCCGGGTTGCGGAATTGAAGGCGGCTTTGATCATTCTGGATACCGAGAAGGCCAAGGATTTGCTTTCCGTGGCCGACCATTTAGTCCATCGTAGCATCTGGATCATGGGCGGTGACGGTTGGGCTTATGACATTGGCTCGTCGGGTGTAGACCATGTGTTGGCCAGTGGCAGGAACATCAACATCCTCGTGCTGGATACCGAAGTTTATTCCAATACGGGTGGTCAGATGTCCAAATCCACCCCGATGGGCGCGGTGGCGAAGTTTGCCGCCGGGGGCAAACCAGTAGCCAAAAAAGACCTCGCCCTGCAAGCCATATCCTACGGTAGTGTTTATGTGGCCAGGATCGCCATGGGGGCCAATCCGCAGCAAACTTTGCTTGCACTGCGCGAGGCGGAAGCCTATCCGGGTCCGTCCCTAGTGCTGGCTTACAGCCATTGCATCGCCCATGGCATCAACATGGAGCATGGGCTTAAACAGCAAGACCTAGCCGTGGCCTGCGGTCATTGGCCTTTGATTCGCTATAACCCGGCACTGCGCGAATCGGACAGGAATCCCTTCGTGCTCGACTCGCCGCGACCGGCCATTAAGTTGAAGGATTACGCCTTCAACGAACTGCGTTATAAGATGCTGTCCCGCAGCCATCCCGCCGAGAGCGAGGAACTGATGAAATTGGCACAGCAGGTGGTCAATCAGAAATGGGAAATTTACGAAGAAATGGCAAGCGGAAGCGGTTCACGTTTTCATCCTGACGCAAGCGTCAAACAAAAATCCAAAAAGTAAGGAGTTCTGTGATGGACTTTACAACAAACTACATGGGGCTGAAACTGCTGCATCCCATCGTCGCTTCGGCTGGGCCTCTTTCCGGCACCTTGGACGGAATCAAACGGCTGGAAGATGGCGGCGCGGCGGCGGTCGTGATGTTTTCTTTGTTTGAAGAGAATATCCGGCACGAAAATGAGGCTTTTTCGCACCTGATGGAATCGGGTACGCAAAGCTTCGCCGAATCACTCAGTTATTTTCCTGATGTCGATTCCTTTCATGTCGGACCGGACAGTTATCTCAATCTGCTAAGGCAAGCCTCGGAATCGGTCGAAGTGCCCGTCATCGCCAGCCTCAATTGTGTCACTGGCGAGGGGTGGATTGACTATGCCAAGCAGATGCAACAGGCTGGCGCTAGCGGGCTTGAATTAAATATTTATTCGGTCGAAGCCGATCTTGATGCCACTAGTGAAGAGGTCGAGCAGCGCTACCTGGATATTCTGGCGGCAGTTAAATCGACCGTCAACATACCGGTCGCACTCAAACTCAGTCCTTTCTTCAGCGCGATGGGGCATATGGCAAAACGTCTGGACCAAGCGGGGGCCGATGCATTGGTGTTATTCAACCGTTTCTATCAGCCGGATATTGACATTCAAGCCTTGGAAGTCAAGCCTTCCTTGGGGTTAAGTTCCGCCGGCGAAATCCGCCTGCCGCTGCTTTGGATCGCCCTGCTGCACGGCAAGCTCAATGCCTCATTGGCCGCCACCCGTGGCGTGGAAAAGCCGGACGAAGTAATCAAATACCTGCTGGCCGGGGCCGATGTGGTGATGACCACATCCGCGCTATTGCGCCACGGCCCGTCTTACATGACTGTTTTGCTGGATGGCTTAAAGGCATGGATGGAGGCGCGGCGATTCTCCTCCGTCGCCCAGGTCAGGGGTGGCATGAGCCGCAGTAAAGTCGCCAACCCTGGTGCGTTCGAGCGGGCAAATTATATCCGCGAGTTGGAAAGTTTTCAGAGTGCATATATTTAATCCCTGCTATATTTAATCCCTTCGGGATTAAATATATATAGATGGGTGCGGAAAGAAAGGCAACATTAAACTCCTTCTCCCTCTAGGAGAGGGTTGGGGTGAGGGCAAATCGAAAGTAGCACGGTTGTAAGTGTTCACCACCCCTATCTTTTGCTCGTTCCCAAGCTCCAGCTTGGGAACGTGGTTTTGGAAGCCCCGGCTTCCTGTGTTAAAGCAAGCGAGAAATCGCAAGGCAAAAGTTTCCAAACTAGGGCTTGGGAACCAGTACAAACAGTGTATTCTCGCTTTTTATTAGGGTGTGAACGATGATTGCACAGAACAAAAAAATGTTCCTCACAATAAAATGGGATTCCCCAAGCACGGTGAAGCATCGACTTATTCCGACTTTTTCCAAGGCAAAACGACATCTAATGGCGATACTTACAATCACGAAAAATACACGGCGGCACTGCTGCCAAAATCTCGCTGGCACGCTCTGCATATGGGAACGCTGCTAAAGTTGACCTATCATGGGCGCAAAGTAGTCGTCAAAGTTAACGACCGAGGCGCAGGAAAAATTGTGGACGGGCATGCCGATGGAAGCCGTGTGCTGGACTTAAGTCGTGCCGCCTATGCATATTTAATTGGAAAAAAAGTCACGGAGGTTACGGATGACAATGCTGGGGTGATACAACTTGATGATATCAAGATAGTGCCTCCGACAACCCGTTTAGGTCGCTGTATTGAGCCAGAAAAACCGATTACGCCAGTAAGATCGAAATGAGCGACATCCGTCACTTGTGGTTGGCCTGGACATTGTTTTTTGCATCTTTAGCTTGTGCAAATCCGCCCTTCCCAGCACACGGTTCGATTCTGGAAAAGATCGCATTCTCTCACTTAGATGATTTGCAAATCATAGGGGCAGATACCGAAAACGACAAATACTGGCGTTGGGCTGCGTGGAGTGAATCCTCTGAGAACGGCCCGTCGGTCAAGCTGGCTCTCTTGAACCACAAAACAAAGAATGTGGATATAAAATGGTATTCGGATAAGCAAGATGCCTATGGACCCGTTATCACCCGCGTTGTCAATTGGCGGCATGGTCAGCACCCGATCTTGGTCTTGACCTACAGGCAGGGTGCGGAAGCACAGCAAGTGGAACTGTATGGCTTGGATGAGAAAAACCGGCCTTTGCTTCTTGACAAGCGGCTAGGCGAGCAAATTGAATGGCGTATCGGAATCCAAGGTGAGACAGTGTTGAGTATATACTCGAAACCCTATGGACATTTAGTGCCCGTGTGCTATGGTTGGCAAGACGAAAAAAAGCGATTGGAATCGCTTCTCTGTCCATAGGGACAGAGTTTTCAAACCGAAAGGGAAAAATGATGAGATGTCTGCTAACTATAACACTAGGAATAACTTTCTTGGCATCCACATTCAATTGCTTTGCTTATGAATTAGCCAAATCCCCCGACACGTCAAGAATTATTGATACTATAAAATCTTCACGCCACAGCTACACCTCTGCTGACAGACTTGCCGCGACATCTCTCAATAAAAGTGGCAATAAATCATATCGGCAGAAAAAATATGCTCTAGCGTTTCGTGCCTATTCCAATTCATATCCAAACTATCCAAATGCCTATTCGTATATTATGACAAGCGATTCCCATTGGCGCTCTATTGTTCAGTTTCACTCCAAGCAGGTGTCTGTTAATAATGAATGCAAAATTGGCAATCAGTATTTTTCCCATGATATTGAAATGGATGTTTCTCAACACTTTGAGGTAGGATTTGAACTAGCCATTCTTGACCATGATACAAAATTGATTGAATCACAATTGTATAAACATGCGCGAGATATTGCCGATTGTTTACGCCAATTGGCTAATTTTTATAAATCCACACCCTCAGAGACCTGTGTTGAATTGAACAAAGTCCAAGCCTGTTTAGGTGAACCCTTGATTAATTGAGGTTGGTGGTGATGTTGCTTTCTTTTAAAATGAGGTCAGAGTGTGTGCAGAATTTTGGCTGGTTCCCAAGTTCAGGCTTGGGAACCCTTATCTTGCAAGCTCCTGCTTGGCCGTTCTTCGGGAAGCTGGAGCTTCAAAAACCCCATTCCCAAGCGGGAGCTTGGGAACGAGCAAATTCCCCGGCAATCCCGCTGGCTTCCCCTCATCAAGCCAAACCGACTCGGTTTTTAAAACCGAGTCGGTTTGGTCACTGGCAGTGATGCTTCATAGGGGAAACTGGTTGCGGAAGATGTTAAACTTGTATTCATTTCCCATCCGAGATAACAGAAAGTCATGCAACTCGTCATTACTGTCGCAGGACAAGATCGACTCGAACTGATCGAAGAACTCACCCGAATCATCAAGGAATGCAAGTGCCATATTCTGGAAAGCCGAATGACCGAGTTGGGGACCGAATTCGGTGCCCATCTGTTGGTCGATGGCAATTGGAACCATATTGTCAAGCTGGAAACCGCCTTGGAAGTGATGGGCACTCGCAATCGCATCAAGGTCAATACCTTGCGTGCAAAAGAAAGCCACCCGGAAGATGAGGGTGTGATCCCTTATGGGGTGGATATCTTCGCCAATGACCAGATCGACAACATCTATGAACTCGTTTCTTTTTTCACCAAACGCGGCATTAAAATTCTTGATGTGAGCACTAGCCGCTATCCCGCCCCGTATAGCAACACACCACTGTTGGTCGCCCGCATGATTGTCAAGATTCCGATCGCAATCAGGATTGTATCATTGCGCGATGAGTTTCTTGAGTTCTGCGACCAGCAGAATCTCGATGCCATTTTGGAGCCTGTTAAACGCTAAACCTATCCCCTGGAGCCTCCACTCATGACTGCCCCCGCCATCGGTCAAACAGTTCCCGATTTTACCGCGCTAGCCACTTCCGGCAAGACGATCTCCCTCACCGACTTGAACGGTAGAAATTGGGTGATTTACTTTTACCCCAAAGACAGCACGCCAGGCTGTACCCAAGAGGGGCAGGACTTTCGCGATTATTACGCCGAATTCGCGGAGCTTGGCACTGAAATCTTCGGGGTGTCACGCGATAGCCTGAAATCCCATGAGAACTTTAAATGCAAGCAGGCGTTTCCGTTTGAATTGATTTCCGATGCCGACGAAACGCTGTGCGGGCTGTTCGACGTGATCAAACAGAAGAACATGTACGGCAAGCAGGTGCAAGGCATAGAACGCAGCACCTTCCTGATCGACAGCGAAGGCCGGCTGGTACGCGAATGGCGCAAGGTCAGCGTCAAAGGTCATGTCGAGAAGGTGCTGGAGGCAGTGCGCGACCAGCGTTTTCAACATGAATAGACTTGGAACAAATCGAAATCTCCGAACACGACAAAGTTTTTGAGATTGCAGCGTGAAATTCGTCCCGGCTGATTAAAAAGGTAATCCAGCTATCCCGTCATTCCGGCAGGGATCGCCGGAATCTAGGCTCCATGGACGGCGGAGTTTAGGGCATCCCTGCAATCTGGATTCCGGCGATCCCTGCCGGAATGACGGCGTTTTGGGCTTTGCTGAAACAACTTGCTAATCAGAAACCGGAATGTCGGGCGCAACGCTAAGAGACGCGCCGGACCTACTAGGCTAACCGTTGCATTTTCTCGGGAAGTTGTAGTTTCAAAGCCCGTATTCCTAAGCTGGAATTCTCGCCGTAATAAACAAGTAGACCGAAGACCGTCATTCCTGCCGGGATGCCGGAATCCAGTCACAAGGATGTGAAACTACGGGCTGTCAGGACACTTGAATCGAGCAATTGTGCAATCGGGAAGTTACCGTCCATGGCTCTGGATTCCGGCATCCCAGCCGGATTGACGGCACTTTAGCCAAAATGAGAATTGCTGATTCATGCTGCATACGTTTGCGATACGCCGTTTGTCCTGTTATCCTCCGAGAATGAAGACCTACGCGTGGAATAATGAGAAAACTTGATTCAGAGGAGATGGAAATCCTTGAAGCATTTGAAAAAGGTGAACTTAAAAGGGTTGCAAATGCCATGCAGGAAATAGAACTGCACAAGGCAATTGCCGATGCCACATTTAAGCAAGATGTTGATGTCAATCCCTGCTTGGCAGTTGGGCATGACAGAAGAACCCCGAAGGGGTTCAAGCCGTTAGCCGGGGGTTGAGCGTCAGCGACACCCCCGGTTAGTGAGCAATGGATCATCGACCCTGGAGGGGTCGCAGTCTTTCTCGTCCGGCGCAGGATGCCATTTGCCAGAAAGAACCATTCGCACCGCTTTTGGGGAATGCCTAAATTTTTTGCTGCGTCGGATTGCTGCGACCCCTCTGGGGTCGAGGCTTTATATTTCGTATGTTCCGGGGGTGTCGCTTCGCTCAACCCCTGGCTAATAGCTGTCAACCCTCCGGGTTGCAGTAAACCGGCATCCATGCACTTATGAATAACGGTGAGTACCTGTGTGTGGGAACGATAGAAAATAAAAAATTGTTTGGCAGCATTAATAAAGAACATGGATAAACTTACATTTATATCTGAAATAATTAAAAGTCTCGCGTGGCCGCTTGTGGCTATCACCGGAATATGTGTATTTCGAAATGAAATTAAAAGACTTATTTCAAAAATAAAGAAAGGTAAAATTGGTACTTCTGAATTTGAATTTGAAAAAGAACTAGAAGTATTATCAGAAAAAACTTTCAAAACTGAGAATCCGCCCAAGATAACTGAGCGAGAAAAAGCACTTGCAGCATCAGACCCCAATGGAGCAATTATAAAAACATGGCTTGAAATTGAACATTCAGCAAGGAAAGTTTTTTACAAATTTGATATTCCTTATACAGGAACCCCGCATACTCCTTTCCTTTCATGTATCAAAAAATTAGAGGAAAAAGGAATCATTTCATTTGAAGAATCAATGCTCATCAGGGAATTGCAGATCATTCGAAATCGTGGCATACATGAGTTGTCATTTCGCCCATCTTCTGAATCAGCAGAAATATACATAGAACTCGCTAAAAACTTGATAATTAAATTAGAGAATAGCTTGAGCACAAATAACTAGCCAGTCTTGTAGTCGGGCAACGGCTCCCGTTGCCCAACAAATCGGAATGTCGGGCGCAACGCAGAGAAACACCCCCAATTACCCGGCTGGGTTTACCGTTAGGGGTTTCGAATTACAGCGTTTTCATGCCCTAAAATAAATATAATGTTAGGAGTCCATCCATGCCATTGATTTAAAATAACAATCGGCAACACAATGAAATATTTCTAGTAACAATTAGATGTTAAAAACGCTGTATGACCAACGATAACAAGAATAAACTTTTCATCCTCGACACCAATGTGTTGATGCATGACCCATCTTCACTGTTCCGATTTCAGGAGCATGGCATATTTATTCCCATGATCGTGCTAGAGGAGTTGGACAATTCCAAAAAGGGCTTTTCTGAAGTGGCCCGCAATGCCCGCCAAGCCAGCCGCTTCTTGGATGAATTGATCCAACACGCGGACATAGAGACCATCAACGAAGGCATTCCGCTGCCGCAACTCCAGTATGCGACCCGCATAGACGAGAAATGCACTGGACGCTTGTTTTTCCAAGTCAAGCGCATGTCTTATGTCTTGCCCGAATCCCTGCCCGGTGGCGTGGCCGACAACGCCATCCTCGCCACGGCACTGGCTTTGGCCGATGAAATGCCTGAAGTGCTGGTGACGTTGGTGTCCAAGGACATCAATATGCGCATCAAAGCCTCCGTGCTCGGCATCCATACGGAGGATTACCACAGCGACCAAGTCCTTGACGATATCAACCTGCTGTACAGCGGCATGGAGGAATTGCCAGCGGATTTCTGGTCTACCCATGGCGACAAGATGAATTCCTGGCAGGATCATCGTGGCCACACCTTCTACAAGGTCACAGGTCCGTTGGTGAAAAACTGGCACAGCAATCAATTTCTATACTTGCCTGATGATTCTGCGTTTGAGTGCATCGTGCGTAGCCATGAAGGTGACACCGCCACCCTTGAATTGGCCCATGATTACCGTGAAGCCAAGCACAGCGTCTGGGGCATACAGGCGCGAAATCGCGAGCAAAACTTCGCCTTGAATGTGTTGCTTGATCCCGAGATTGATTTTGTTTCCCTGCTGGGTCAAGCAGGGACCGGCAAGACTCTGTTGGCGTTGGCGGCGGGTCTGGCGCAGACTATGGACGACAAGCTCTACAGGGAAATTATCATGACCCGTGAAACGATTCCTTTGGGCGAGGACATAGGCTTCCTCCCTGGTACGGAAGAAGAGAAGATGGCCCCTTGGATGGGGGCCTTGCTGGATAATCTGGAACTGCTCGGTGGCGGTAGTACCGATGCCGGTGGGTGGGAAAAAGCCGCCACTAACAGCCTAATCAGTAACCGCGTCAAAGTTCGTGCGCTTAATTTCATGCGCGGACGCACTTTTCTAAATCGCTACATCATCCTTGACGAGGCCCAGAACTTGACCCCGAAGCAGATGAAAACCCTGATTACCCGTGCCGGTCCCCAAACCAAGGTTATTTGCCTAGGCAATCTAGGTCAGATTGACACGCCTTATTTGACTGGGACGACATCGGGTTTGACCTATGTCATAGATCATTTCAAATCTTATTCCTTTGGTGCCCACCTTACTCTGCGGCGGGGGGAACGGTCCAGACTGGCGGATTTCGCAGCGGAAACTTTATAAAGAGAAGAACCAGATATGAACGACCATACTCAACGCACCGAATTATTCAAACAACGTCTGGCGGAACGCATCTTATTCTTGGATGGGGCCATGGGCACCATGATCCAGACTTACAAACTGGAGGAAAAGGATTACCGGGGTGAGCGCTTTGCCGACTGGACGCGAGACCTCAAGGGTAACAACGATTTATTGTCGCTGACCCAACCGCACATCATCCAAGCCATTGAGCGGGCCTATTTGGATGCGGGTTCGGACATTCTGGAAACCAACACGTTTAATGCCACCCGCATTGCCATGGCCGATTACGGCATGGAAGAACTAGCCTATGAAATCAACGTCGCATCCGCCCGGTTGGCCCGACAAGTGGCCGACGAAGCCGAGGCTAAAAATCCCGCCAAACCGCGTTTTGTCGCCGGAGTCATCGGCCCGACCAACCGCACTGCGTCCATGTCTCCCGATGTCAACGATCCGGGGTTTCGCAACGTCAGCTTCGCCGAACTGGTTGAAGCGTATTATGAAGCCGCACGGGGTCTTGTCGATGGCGGGGCCAATATTCTGATGATCGAGACTATTTTCGACACCCTCAACGCCAAGGCGGCGATTTTCGCGGTGGAGAAATATTTCGACGATCACGGGTTTAAGTTGCCGGTGATGATTTCCGGCACGATCACCGACGCTTCGGGCCGCACGCTGTCAGGCCAGACCACCGGTGCTTTCTGGAATTCGCTGCGCCATGTCGAGCCGATTTCCTTTGGTTTCAACTGCGCCCTAGGCCCGGACAAGCTGCGCCAATATGTCGAAGAACTTTCCCGGATTGCCAATACTTATGTCTCGGCCCATCCCAATGCCGGGCTACCCAACGAATTCGGCGAATACGACCTGACCCCGGAGGCCATGGCGAAGGAAGTTGCCGATTGGGCGGAAAACGGCTATTTGAATATCATCGGCGGTTGTTGCGGTTCCTCGCCCCGCCACATCAAGGCCATCCACGATGCCGTCGAGCATTTCCCGCCGCGCCGCATTCCTGACATCCAGCCACAATGCCGTTTGGCTGGGCTGGAGCCAATGAACATCGGGCCTGATTCGCTGTTCGTCAATATAGGGGAGCGCACCAATGTCACTGGCTCTGCCTTGTTCCGTCGTTTGATCCGGGAGGAGCAATACGAAAAGGCTTTGGACGTAGCTAGGCAACAAGTGGAAAACGGTGCGCAAATCATCGACATCAACATGGATGAAGGCATGTTGGATTCGAAAGCGGCGATGGTGCGCTTTCTTAGCTTGATTGCCTCCGAACCCGATATCGCCCGTGTGCCGGTCATGTTGGATTCCTCCAAGTGGGAAATCCTCGAAGCCGGTTTGCAATGCATCCAGGGCAAGGGCATCGTCAATTCCATTTCCATGAAGGAGGGCGAAGAGGCTTTCCTGCACCATGCCAAACTTGCCCGCCGCTATGGTGCGGCTGTGATCGTCATGGCTTTCGACGAACAGGGCCAAGCCGATACTGAAGATCGTAAAGTGGAAATCTGCACCCGGGCCTATCACCTTTTGACAGGCATTGGCTTTCCGGCTGAAGACATCATTTTCGACCCCAATATCTTCGCTGTTGCCACCGGCATTGAAGAGCACAATAATTACGGTGTGGACTTCATCGAAGCGACCCGCCGTATTAAAGCCACTTTGCCCCATGCATGGATATCGGGCGGCGTATCCAATGTCTCGTTTTCCTTCCGTGGCAACGATCCGGTACGAGAGGCAATCCATGCGGTTTTCCTCTACCATGCCATCAAAGCGGGGATGTCGATGGGCATCGTCAACGCTGGACAATTGGCAATCTACGATGAAATCCCGCCGGCACTGCGCGAGGCGGTGGAGGATGTCATTCTCAATCGACGACAGGATGGCACCGAACGCTTGTTGGCAATTGCGGACAATTACCGTGCAGGCGGCGGGCCAGCCGAGAAAAAAGAGGATTTGGCATGGCGGGATTGGCCCGTGGGCAAACGGCTTGAACATGCCTTGGTCAAAGGCATAGACGAATTTATCGAAACCGATACCGAAGCCGCCCGCCTTGAGGTCGAACGCCCCCTGCATGTGATCGAAGGCCCGCTGATGGACGGCATGAACGTCGTTGGCGATTTATTCGGGGCAGGCAAAATGTTCCTGCCGCAAGTCGTCAAATCTGCCCGCGTGATGAAAAAGGCGGTGGCTTTTCTGATGCCCTTCATGGAAGAGGAAAAAGCCTTGATTGGCGAGGTCCAGTCCAACGGCAAGATCATACTCGCCACGGTTAAAGGCGACGTGCATGACATAGGCAAAAACATCGTTGGCGTGGTATTGCAATGTAACGGCTTTGATGTAGTCGATTTAGGTGTGATGGTGTCTGCGGAAAAAATCCTGCAAGCCGCCCGTGATGAGAATGCCGATATGATCGGCTTGAGCGGCCTTATCACGCCGTCATTAGATGAGATGGTCCATGTCGCCAAGGAAATGCAGCGACAAGGTTTCACCATGCCGTTGCTGATTGGCGGGGCCACGACCTCCCGCGCCCACACGGCGGTCAAAATCGAGCCTAACTATCAAGGCGCGGTGGTTTATGTCACCGATGCCTCCCGCGCCGTCGGTGTGGCCGGTAGTTTGTTGAGTGAAGAATTGCGCGAGGAGTATGCTGCAAAAATCAAAAAGGAATACGCAGAAGTCCGCCTGCGCCACACCGGGCGCAAGCAACAGAACCCCATGCACAGCTTGGATGCCGCCCGTGACAACGCCTTTCATGGCGATTGGCAGGACTATACCCCGCCCGAGCCGACTTTTCTTGGCGTCAAAGTGTTTGATGGCTATCCCCTCGCCGAACTTGCCGAATGCATCGACTGGACGCCCTTCTTCCATACTTGGGAGTTAAGCGGCAGTTACCCGAAAATTCTTGACGATGCCCAAGTCGGCGAACATGCCCGCAATCTGTTCGATGATGCCAAAAGGATGCTCAAGCTCATCGTCGAACAAAACTGGCTACGGCCCCGTGCTGTGATTGGTTTCTTCGCAGCCAACCGGCAAGGCGACGACATAGTCCTTTACACCGATGACAGTCGCGATGAAGTATTGACGACTTTGCACCACCTGCGCCAGCAGCACATCAAGCCGCCTGGCCAGCCCAACTACTGCCTGTCCGACTTCGTCGGCTCTGAAGGAGTCGACGATTATGTCGGCGGTTTTGCCGTGACAGCCGGTCAGGGTATTGAAGAACATTTGGCTCGTTTTGCCAAAGACCATGACGACTACAGCAGCATCATGCTCAAAGCCCTTGCCGACCGCCTCGCCGAAGCCCTTGCCGAGGTGATGCACAAACGGGTGCGCACGGAATTTTGGGGCTATGCGGCGGATGAGAATTTAACCACCCAGCAACTAATCCATGAGGAATACCGGGGCATCCGTCCGGCCCCTGGTTATCCGGCCTGCCCCGACCACACCGAGAAATCCGCGTTGTTTGCCTTGCTCGACCCATTGGAAAATGCGGGTATCTTCTTGACGGAAAGCTTCGCCATGCACCCGGCTTCCTCGGTCAGCGGCTGGTATTTCTCCCACCCGGCGGCCAAGTATTTCAACGTCGGCAAACTCAACCGCGACCAGGTGGATGATTATGCCAAGCGCAAGGGGATGAGCGTCAAGGAGGTTGAAAAGTGGTTGGGGCAGGTGTTGGCGTATGAGGCGGAATAAGTTTTATGAATGCAGCGTTTTCAACATCTGACAGTTCAATACCTTGCCAATCGGCATGAGTGATTTTGGGTTTTGTCATCATCCGGCAAGGCTTGCCTTGCTGACTCTACACCCAATCCCAAGGCAAGCCTTGCACTCACGATGTTGGCAAGCCCTCAACCGATTTTCAAAGCCGAACGCTTGAAAAAACTCAAAACATCCCAATAATGGGCCTTATGAATAGTAAAGTTGAACAATATCAACTTAAAATATCGGGCTGAATCGGCTTTATTTAAACCACTATATTACAAGAGGATTTGCAAACGCCATGTCTGTTGCGGAAAACAAAGTCACTTTAGGATTTGAAGCGGAAGTCAAGCAACTGCTTCATTTGATGATCCATTCCTTGTACAGCAACAAGGAAATTTTTCTACGCGAACTGATCTCCAATGCTTCCGATGCCGCCGACAAGCTGCGCTTCAATGCGCTGAGCAACGAAAGCCTCTACGAAGGCGACAGCCAGTTGAAAATCCGCGTCGATTTCGACAAGGAAAATCGCACCATCACGATAGAGGATAACGGCATCGGCATGAACCGCGACGAAGTGCGCGAAAACATCGGCACCATTGCCCGTTCAGGCACTCGCCATTTCTTTGAATCGCTGACGGGCGACGAAACCAAGGACAGCCAACTCATTGGGCAGTTTGGCGTTGGTTTCTATTCTTCTTTCATCGTCGCCGACCGGGTGACTTTGGAAACCCGCGAGGCCGGCGGCGACCCTGAGGAAGGTGTGCGCTGGGAATCGAAAGGGGAAGGGGAATTCACCTTGGAAACCATCCAAAAACTTGATCGCGGCACCAAAATCACCCTGCACCTGCGCGAGGGCGAGGACGAGTTCCTGGAAAACTGGAAGCTACGCACCATCATCCGTAAATTCTCCGACCATATTTCAATCCCCATTGAAATGAAAAAGGAAAACTACGGCGAGGACAAGGACGAAAAGCCGGTGGAGTATGAAACAGTCAATAGCGCCTCGGCGTTGTGGACCAAATCAAAGGACGACATATCCGAAGAACAATACACCGAGTTTTTCAAGCATGTCTCCCATGATTTGAAAGAGCCATTGGCCCGCGTCCACAGCCGCGTTGAAGGTAATAACGAGTATACCTTGCTGTTGTACATTCCTTCACATGCGCCTTTTGACCTTTGGGATCGCGACCCCAAACATGGGGTGAAGCTGTATGTGCGCAAAGTATTCATCACCGACGATGCCGACAAGTTGATGCCGCGCTACCTGCGATTTATTCGCGGTGTCATCGACTCCGATTCCTTGCCGTTGAACATTTCCCGCGAATTGCTCCAGGAAAATAAGCTGCTGGAAAAAATCCGTTCCGGCGCGGTGAAGAAGTTGCTCGGGTTGTTTGAAGATTTGGCCAATAACGAGCCGGAAAAATTCAAATCCTTCTGGAAAGAATTTGGCCAGGTGCTCAAGGAGGGCATCATTGATGATTACAAGAACAAGGATCGCATCGCCAAACTATTGCGCTTCTCTTCCACCGAGACGGATACCCAAGAAGTTGGGCTAGACGACTATATCGGGCGCATGAAAGAAGGCCAGGATAAGATTTATTACATCACCGCCGATAGTTTGTCAGCGGCCAAGAATAGCCCACACTTGGAAATTTTCCGCAAGAAAGGTGTAGAGGTATTGTTGTTGGGCGACCGCATCGACTCTTGGCTGACAGACCACCTGAGCGATTACGAAGGCAAGCATCTGCAATCCATCGCCCGCGGCGATCTGGATTTGGGCAAGCTGGAAGAAGAGAAGGAAAAAGAAGAAATCAACAGTGTCGGCAAGGACTTTGAGGAAGTGATCGGAAAAATCAAGCAAGCCCTAGACGGCAAGGTTTCTGATGTACGCATTAGCCATCGCTTGACCGAATCCCCGGCCTGCCTAGTCAGCGAGGCTTATGGGATGAGCCGTACCATGGAGCGCATCCTGAAAGAAGCAGGACAAAACTTCCCGAGCAGCAAGCCGGTTTTCGAGATTAACCCGAACCATCCATTGATTGGCAAGCTCAAAAACGAGGCTGACGAAACCCGCTTTGCTGACTTGACCCTGATACTTTTCGATCAGGCTGTACTAAGCGAAGGCGGTCAGATTGACGATCCGGCGGCGTTCGTCCATAAACTCAATAGCTTGCTACAGCAATTCATGGCGTAGCACTCACCCCACCCTAACCCTCAATGCTGTTGACACACTCCTTCCCCCCACGGGGGAAGGTTGGGATGGGGCGACCAAAAGGCGGCGAAGTAGGGGTGGGGACCGAACCTGTCCCTACAGTTTTAGTGGGGCATATGCATTAAAATGGGTGCGATTAGAAGTGATGCGTCCTAACCTCAGAGCAAGAAAATACAGGATCGCGGATTGAAAGTAGTCAGGAATAAGCCCGAGCTAGTGGGCATTTCCGGCAACCTGACTGGTAGAATGCAAAAAAACGGTCGCTGCACTACGCACGACCTTACTCCGACTTACGCCGAATCACTTTTAATCGCACCACATTAAAATATGCCACTTGACAACGGTGTACCGTAAGACTTATTATCGCACTTGATGCCTTTTCACAAGGCATTGTAATTTCTTTAACAATCAAGAGTTGTTCCATTTGTGTCATTGGCTTAATTTTGTCAATGGCTTTTTGTGCTTAATCGTTTTATATACAGCATCGAGGAAAAAAAATGATTGGAATAGGTAAACTGATCCCATATTTACCAATATTATTTGTTTTTTTTGGTACTTTTTTAGAATTAATATTAAATATATTTAATCCGCATCTTCTAGCAGGGAAAATATCATCAACAGCATTTACATTATATAATGGTCTATTGTTGAAAAATGTTAGTTCTGGATTGTTTGGTGCATATTCAGCGGATAATCAAGTAATATACATACTTATGGATATTATTTTAATAATTCTTTGGATATTATGCATGATTGTAGGTTCAAAGAGAAACAACCTAGGTTCTCTTCTAATGTTTATATTTAGTATTGCTCTTTCTTATACTTGTCTTCTTAACTCTATTAATCTTATAATTTAATTACCGGAGGTTGCCATGTTAACAGAACTACTCATTGGAAACTTAATTTCAATTATTCTAGGATCTGTTATGTGGGTTTATGCTAATAAACAGATAAACAACAACATGGAAACCAGCCCCCATAAAATGATTTTATTAATCAGCGACTCCGTGTCGACCCTTATTAGGGCTACAGTGAAAATTATTCCGATCTGGTTGCTTATATCGCTATTGGCTATAGTAGTAGCTGTAGCTATAGCTATGCCATCAATAAAGAGTTCCATCTTGTTTGTACTATCTTGTTTGATGGCCTTAGCTGCTATTGTTAGCAGTAAAATTGTAGCAAGATAAAAAATACACAGATAACAGGTAAGTAATAGACAAATTAGTTAAGCCCGCCTCAGTGCGGGCTTTTTGTTGTATTTCGTAAAAAAATGTGAAAAATAGAGTCAGGTTTTACTTTTTGCCTTTATAAATTGGGCAGTTACTCCCATTTCACTAAAATATTAGATAAAAATGTAAGTCTGGTTAGCGTAGCGTAACCCGACAAAAACACCATGGGTATGTTGTTTGCTTGGTTACGGTGCAAGCGCCTAACCCGACTTACAGCACATATATATTTTTAGAGTGAAATGGGAGTAGTACCGGACGCAATAACTGCCCCCGCGTATTTCGCCGAATGGGAATACACCAAAATCCATACCACCACTGATCGACCGATCAACGGGATGCGGGGTTACGCTTTGGCCTGTTTCCCTCTAGTTTTATCCGCCCGCGCCCCAATAAGTTCTGGCGTTCGTCCCCCACGCTGTCTATTTCAAAAGCGGATGGTCTTTGGGCAATTGGCGGGAAATCCATATCGCCAGTTTGTGTTTCATGTTGGGAATGTTCTCTTGGTCGACGGCAAGAGGCGTTATCAACTTGTCATTGACCAATAGGCGGTAACTGCATTCCACTTTCTCATTGGCCGTCGTAGTGGGCGGAAAACCAGCAAATCCTCGGTTCTTTGCATATTTTTCCGCGACTTCCACGGCTTTCTTGAGAAGCTGGACTTCATTCTTTATTTTGGTCATGTGTTTGTATTGTTGGGAATAGGCGGCAGTTGCTGTTTTACGGGGTTTGCTGACGATGGCGCGAACGCAGTTCGACGATTGCCGGGCCAAGCACCGATCCGGCCAGTAACAGGCATAATCCGGTCCATTCAAAGGCGTGTTGGTTTATCCCTCTGGCAAGCCCCCAAGGTTCGTCCGGCGATATGACCACATGCTCGAAGACCGTTATCCAAATTCCTGAAAAACCAATCCATCCGGCCAGGAAAACTTCTTCCAAGTCGGCTTGGTTTTTTCCGTTGACCCAAGACAACAGCGCTAAAAATAAAGCCGGGGCCGAGTAGAGTGCCAGAGGGTAATCGCGGTAGCGTGAATCGAAGACAAGAAGCATGCAAACCATGGCAGCGCCGAAGAGGAATGCGGCCCGCAAAGCGCCTGACCAGCGGGCAATGCTATCGAAGCTTTGATCGTTGCGCCTTACCCAGCGCAAACAATGGCTAACAGGAGCCAAGCTGGGTGTTGTACCCCCTAGCGAACAACAGGCGGCCAAAGGCCGGCCAAATAAAAATACGGCGGCTATCAGGAAGGCGAAATATAGGCTTGTGACTATCCATTCCAACGGTGTGCGGTTCGCCATCACCATCTCGCGCAAAAAACCGGTAGAAGCGCCGCCGCCTATGGCGCTGATGGCGAGCAAAGCCATGGCATGGACACTGTTCAGTCGTAACCGTTCAATCCAGGATGTCCTCGCACCCAGGGAGGAGTGAACGGTTACGGTCAATTTACGCCGTTCCAAGTAGGCAAACACGGCAAATACCAAACCCATCATGGCGAAAGCCACATAGCTCCACGACTGGGCTTCTGCCACGGGTCCGCGAAACGGAAACTTCGGGGTGTCGTAACTGTCATACAAACCCCAATAGCCGCCGACTGCACCCTCCAATTTTCGCTTCCAAGGCTGATCAAACGCCTCAATGGCGTTGTAGTTTATTTTTTCCAGATTCGCACGCACAGAGAACTCACGAATGAAACGCGCTTGGTTGACCAGGCTAGGCACTGCACCTTGGCGCTGTCGGCCAAAGCTTGGCCAACCCGTTTCGCCAATCATCACCTCCTTGCCTTTCAGTTCATTTTTAACTTTTTGATAAATGTGGCTGACATGTCCGACGGCATTGCCAATGTCGACAGGGCGGTCTTCCCAATAAGGCAGGATGTGAACAGTGACAAAGGAGACGGCATCGGCTAGTTCCCTATTGCGTAGCCAGAATTCCCAAACATCGGCATACGTCACCTTGACACCGGGAACGGCAGACTTGACACGCTCGATATAGGCCCTTATCACTGATGCGGGTTGCTCCCCGCGCAACAGAACCTCGTTTCCGACTACAATGGCTCGGATGGTGGACGGATATTTACGGGCAATATCCACTGCGCGAGTCAGTTCCTTTTCATTATCGCTTTGACTTCGTCCGATCCACATTCCTAGCAAAACTTTGATCCCCAGTTGTTGGGCGATCCTTGGCACTTCATGCAAACCCTGTCCTACGGAATAGATGCGCACACAATCGAAGCGTTGTGCCAAATTTTTCAAGTCAGCCTCGATTTGAGATGCCTCAATGTGCATGGATCTAACGAGCGGTGTTTGATGCGGTTTGTGGTAGGGTGAGTAGGACACGCAGCTAAGGCGGTCTGTCGGGGCATCCACAAGAATAATGGGTTGGCTTAAATTCCACCAATGCCAGATCGTCAGCAAGGAAGCCACTGCCAGGATGAAGGAAACGAACCAACGTTTCAATAGCATGTCAATCACACCATCCACTTACAAGAATATTGTTAGATAATGTACCATAGACTCATAGATTCACATCCAGGGTTATGCACAGCCCAAAGCTTACGCTGACCCATAGACTTAAAATAACAAACAATCATTACGAAAGAAAAAGGTCGCATTTTATGAAATTCTGTAGTGTCACTACCCTGCCCGTAAGCAAAGCCATCCCTAGTTTGGTAAAAATTGGGTTGGTCGTGCTGATGTTTATGCCAGCCTCCTTTGTTGTCGCTGATAATACGCCTAACACGACGGCACCGGCTGCGGCAAAGCCTGAGACAACCGCCACCAACCCGGTCAAGCCGGCCCCTGTGACCAAACCGGCTTCATCAATCCCCGTGGCCAATGTGGCATCCAATCAAACCAAAACATCCTCTGCGTCCAGACTCAAGGCAAAGCCGGAATGTGTCCGTACCGGGCAACGGGTGATTGCCGCCCTGGCAAGGGAAGATTCAGGCGCTGCCAGCCAGTTTCACACCTTCTACGCGGCGTTCAGTTGTTCACCTGCGCACTTGGCCCAGGCGTTCGGATGTTTAGTCAATCTACAGACAGCCAATCCTGGATTATCAAATCCTACACCGGAACAAGTGACTGAATGCTGGGATGAACCCACGGTGATCCCAAAGATAATCAAAACGCCCTCCGACAAACCGGCCACGTCACCGTAAAGTGAACTGCTCAAGGGATGGTATTCTTTCCAGCAATTCTCAGTTTGGGCCGAAACGATGCAAGTTGCCCGTCATTCTGGCATGGATGCCAGAATCCAGCGTCCAAGGATGGCAATCTGGCGGATAATGAAGGGCTTGTTCAAGCATGTTAGCAGCGACAAGTTACCGTCCATGGCCTGGATTTCGGCATCCATGCCGAAATGACGGGGTTTCGTGCCAAACTGAGAATTGATGCATTCTTTCGCAGCTTGCCGCAAGGTTTCAGCACCATGATTCTTGATACTTCCACCTTATAAACCGCTATTTACTATGCGCCTAATCGTTTTGATTTCCACGCTGATTGCCGCTTTTGCACAATATGCCGTTTGGTATGTGGCGCAGCAAGTGGCCGAACCGCCCGATATTACCGGCAGGATCGCTTCTCTTTCGCTTGCCTATGAGCCTTCCCATCCTCCGTTTAAGGGGACCGAGAAAAGCATCGGGGAAATTGACCAAGATTTAAAAATGGTCGCTGATGTCGCCAAAAAAGTGCGAATTTACACGTCAATTGGCAGTGCGGCTGAAATTCCCAAGTTAGCCCAAAAATACAATCTCGATGTCAGTTTGGGGGTTTGGTTGAATGATGTGCGTGATGCCGTCGGCAATGTGGACCAAAACCTCAAGGAAGCCAACCAAAAAGAAATGGAATCGGCAATCAAGCTGGCGCGTGAAAACTGGAATGTCCGTGAATTAATCGTCGGCAACGAGGTTATGCTGCGGACGCGTATGGAATACCCTGACGTGGCCGAGACCGAAGGGGGGAAATTAAAATTGTCCCCAGAGGCCCAGTTGCGTTTGAACGACTTGGTGGAATACATCCGTCAGGCCAAAACACAAAGTGCCAAACAGGTGACTACCAGCGAAGGCTGGAGCGAATGGGTGTTCATTCCCGAATTGGTCAAGGAGGTGGACTTCATCACCACCCACAACCTGCCATTCTGGGAAGAGATAGGCGCTGAAAACGCCGTCGATTATGCGCTGGAAAAATATGATTTGCTGCGTAAGATGTATCCTGGCAAACGAATTCTTATCGGTGAGTTCGGTTGGCCTAGCCAGGGTTATAACCGCTTGAAGGCGATTCCGAATCCATTGAAGCAAGCCGAGGTCGTGCGGGAATTCTTGCGTGAAGCCGGACGGCGTGGGATAGACTACAACATCGTCGAAGCTTTCGACCAGCCTTGGAAAAGTTTTGAAGGCAGTAATGCCGGACCCTATTGGGGGCTTTACGATGTCAACCGTACACCTAAGTTCCCATTAAGCGGTCCGGTTAATCAGACTCGAATCGAGTTGGCATACGGCGGCATCTTAATCGGGACGATTATTGCCGCGTGGGGATTGAGACGGAGGCGTCCAACGTTCGGACATGCATTAGCCTACGCCTTGGCTGCCAACGCGCTGGGAGCGGGCTTAATCTCCGCTGCGTTTTATCCATTGGATTATTACCTGAATCCTGGCTTGTGGGTCATGTGGGGCATCGGTTTCTTGATGATGCTGCCATTGGCTGTCATCACCTTGGCGAAGGTTAATGAAATCGCCGAGGTGATGCTAGGCCACGAGCCTGTTCGGCTGATTGAGCTTGGAAAAAACTACCAGGTTTTACCCTACCCTGCACCGTTGGTCTCCATCCATGTGCCGGCTTACAAGGAACAACCGGATATGTACATGGCGACCTTGGACAGCATGGCCGCTTTGGATTATCCGAACTTCGAGGTTCTAGCCATTGTCAACAACACCCCGGAGGAGCATTTCTGGAAACCCATCGAAGAACATTGTCGAAAGCTGGGGCCGCGATTTAAGTTTGTCTACCTGCCCAAAGTGTCTGGCTTTAAGGCGGGTGCGCTGAATCTGGCACTCAAGGACATGGACCCCGATGCGGCGGTTATTGCAGCCGTCGATGCCGATTACCAAGTGGACCCCGATTGGCTTAAAGATTTGGTGCCTTGGTTCAACGACCCTCAAGTGGCGATTATCCAAGCACCGCAAGACCATCGCGATGGCCACGAAAACCTGCTAAAAACCATCATGAACGCGGAATATGCCGGCTTTTTCGACATCGGCATGGTGCAGCGCAACGAGGACAACGCCATCATCGCCCATGGCACCATGCTGATGGTGAAGCGTTCTGCCTTCGACGAGGCGGGCGGCTGGGCCACCGACACCATTGTGGAAGACACCGAACTGGGCTTACGCCTGCTGACCCGTGGCTTTCACGCCCATTACACCCGCAAGCGTTATGGATGGGGCTTGCTTCCAGATACCTTCCTGGCCTTCAAAACCCAACGCCACCGTTGGGCTTACGGGGCGATGCAAATCATCCGCAAGCATTGGCGTCACATGCTGCCAAAATCCAAGACATTGACGCCGCAGCAGAAGTACCATTTCGTCACGGGTTGGGCCTATTGGTTTTCCGATTGCGTAGGCACGGCTGTTTCGTTTTTGAACCTCATATGGGTTCCATTGATCATCCAGTTCGATCTGGCTTATCCGGCGGTCGCGCTGACCGTGCCGGTGCTGACCGCTGTGTTCGTGAACATTGTCCACGCCTGGATGTTGTATAGCCGAAGGGTGCAAATCCCCAAGAAACAAATCATCGGCGCGGCATTGGCTGCGATGAGCTTGCAATTCACCGTGTCAAAGGCTGTGGTCGAAGGCATGATCCGTGACGGTTTGGCTTTCAAGCGCACGGAAAAGGGTGGCCTAGTCAAAAAGAAAAAAGCCGACCGGCCCGCGCAGACAGAAACCATCATGGGCATCTTACTCTTGTCCGGTGCGGTATGGTTGTGGATGGCGAATAAGTTCGATGTCTACGAACAGAACCTGTTTGCGTTGACGGTGTTGATTCAAAGCATCCCCTTCCTTTGCACCACCGCAATGAGCTTGATCGAAGAAATCCAGAATTGGAAGGCTGCCCGTGCGGAGTCGGTGGATGGCAAAGTTGAAAAATAAACATATCATGGCTTTACCAGCCAGCTTGCCGTGGGGTAAGCTTGGAGTTTAACCATTCAGGGGCAGCGCCGCAAAATCCCCAAATTGCCACCTGATGAGGAAGGCTTTTCAGCTAAACCGAATTGTGCGATTGCGACTAGGTGTTACGATATCGATGAACAATCTTGTTAATCAGGATGTTCAATGGGGAAGATGTCACTGACTAAATTGGTCGAAAACTTCCCCATAGCTTGCTTATCGAAATCGGCTAATCGCGGACTGCTGCGTTACCGTTGTGAGTGACAGCACTAAAATGGATAGCTGCCTGCCTGACAGTTTAGCTATGTATGCTTGGTTACAAGACCTGACCCTGTGCTGTGGTCTGAAGGTTTGTAATATTGCATTAATTAATTCCGTGGAGGCAGTAATTTTGCGATGATTAGAAAGGGTCATTGGGTGTATTGGGTTGCAAAATGCGGCAATCCAGTTTACGCTGATGTGGTTGATTTTTTTATTTTATAAACACATTATATCTATGGAAGACTTCGCAGGTGCTTATTTAGCAAGAAAAAAAGATATTTTTGCGTTACCTAATGATCAAAATCATACAATTGCTATTTTTCATTTGGGCGGGATAGCGGTTGAATGTCGCCTAAAATCGTTATTGCTTGATTATCATAAAATTAACAAATTTGCTGAAATCAGCAACCGTCCTAAAGACCCAATGTATAACCAACTCGTTATTAATCCAGGTCATGGATTATCGATAGCTCTCAAACGCATGTCTGATTTTTACAAAAAAGCAAAATCAGACTCTCAGTTATTAAAACATCTTCAAACTATCCTTTACCCGTTAGGTTCAACTGAGGTTGATTACATTAGCTTACGCTATATTCCACAAACTACTCAATCACAAGAAGATTGGCAAAAAAGTTTTGATTATGTGTGTGGTTGGCTAGAAAAAAACGAGAAAACAATCGTATGAAAGCCGCTATACAATTACGCAAAGCATTAAATCAAAAGTTCCCTAAACAATTTGAATTGGATATTGGTGAAGGCAGTTTTGTTTTACTAACCATTATTTCAAATCAATTTGAAAAATTGACTCGAAAAGAACGCTTAGAACAAGTTGAACCATTAATTAATAACGCAGGTTTAACCCCAGGCATTATTGAGCTTTATACACCTGAAGAAGCTACTAACGAAGGCGTTACTCTTCAAACAAAAGATGATACATTTCCTTTATCATGGCAAGATGCTGCGGCAATGTTATCTGCGGGAAAAACCTCATTCGCTAAACCCCCTAAACATCCTATTAAGCGCATAGTATTTTACTCTTATAAAGGTGGCGTTGGACGGACGACCGCGTTAATTCAAACGGCTTTTCAATTGGCAAGACAAGGTAAGCGCGTTGTTTTAGTGGATATGGATGTAGAAGCCCCTGGATTACAAGCTTTATTACCATCTATAGGTAAACCGGTTGATGAAGGTTTGATTGATTATTTATGGGAGCGTCAAACGTGTTTTTTTGATGAACATCATCAGCCTAAAATTGAATTAACCAACATTATTTATAGTATTAAAGATAGCCAATCACGCCGTGATTTATTTATTGTCCCTGCCGGAAAAATAGGGCAACGCTATCTTCAACGTTTATCTATTTTATCTACTACGCATTTATTTTCTGAAACTACCGACCCTTGGTATCAATTTGAAGAGGAGCTTTGGAATCAATATCAACCAGATATTATGCTAATTGATGCACGAACAGGGCTTAATGAATGGGGAGGATTGTCTTTATTACGACTCGCTGAGGAAGCTTTTTTCGTTTTATACCCAAGCCAACAAAATGCAGAAGGTGTCTGTTTTATAAGGGATATATTAAAAGAGCTAAATGGTGTTCAAGCTAAACTGGTGCTATCTTCTATTCCAGAAGGTGCTATTGGACGTTCTTTAGTAGAAAAAATTGAACCTTATTTAAATCTTGACGTAATAATATCAGAAGGAGAGGAAATCAAAGAAGATGTAATTAGAATTCCTTATCTTCCTGATATTGCAGCCAGCTATCAGTTTCCAGTTGAGAATGCTCTAACTTGGTATACACCCTTAGTCAATGTTTTGCTTGAAGTCAGTGGCATTGAAAAAATAAAAGAGGTGTTGGCTGAATCTGACCGTTTAGAGCTTATTAGATCATTAAACTTTCCAGAACGTAACGCAGCCAGTATTTTAGACACGGATTTTGACGCAATTTTTCAAAAAACAGCCGATTTTGACCGCTGTTTAGAAGACCAAGTATGGGTTATTCGCGGAAGAAAAGGTACTGGTAAATCAACTCTCTACACTTTATTTACGCAACACAGAGAAAATGCCGAAAAACGCTCGCGTGGTCGCTTGGTTAATGTGGAGATTATTTCAGGGCATGGCGTTAGCAATAGCTTTAAACCTAATGCGGATGTTTTTTCAGATATTCAAAAAAAAATTAATGCCGATGATACAGATTGGTTATCGCTATGGCGTGCTTATGCAGTTATTCGACTGTATCAATCTTGTCCTGAATTTAGCGATATTATCAAAAAAGCAAAATTATCTGGCTTATACTCTCGCTTACAATACAACTTTAATACCACTGAATACACCGTATGGGAATCTAAACATACTGCTAAATTATTAGAATTTGTAACTGATATAAAACTCAATGGCTTGTGTCGAGATGCTATCACACATTTAAATAGCAACTTAAAAACGAAAAATCAAAAAATATGGCTGCTTTATGATGATTTAGACCAAGATATTAAAGAAAATACACCTTGGCAAAAAGAAGCACTCGGTGGATTGATGCGTTTAATTTATGACACCAACAATAACAGTTTGTATCAAATCCGTTTTAAAGTTTTTTTGCGCGAAGATATTTGGAGTAATTTAATTTTCACGAACAAAAGTCATTTTGGTGATGCAAGAACGTTGCTTTTACAATGGGGAACTGAAGATTTTTTCCGATTAGCTTATCGTTTAGCGATTGGAGGGTCGGAAAAATTTAGAAGTCTTGCTAATCGAATGGCTCCTTTAGTCGAGAACACATTAGATGAAAGTAATGAAGAATCCTTGCGTCAACTCTTATCTCCCTTATGGGGCTTACGTCGTCAAAAAATTCAAAATGCTTACGTTTCAACATGGGTTTATTCTCGCTTAACAGATTCAAGTGGAAATACTTATCCACGTTCATTAACTATATTATTAAGTAGAGCTAAAGAAGTTGAGTTACAACAACCTCAAGGAAAGTCAGCACCTAATGACCATTTACTACGTTGGAACTCTCTTACCAAGGGTTTAGAAGCTGCTTCCATAGAACGGTGTGATGCTATTAAAAATGAATATCCTGAGTTATCTGAATTTTTTAATAACATTGGTGATTTGGGGTCTTTATTTAGCGAGAAGCAATTAAAAGATTTTTGGCAAAAATCAACGCAATTGCACACACAATTTGATGCTTTTGATACGTTTTTGAAGCGCTTAAAAGATATTGGTATGCTACAAGATAAAAAATACTCTCAAAAATATAATTACGCCATTGCCAATATTTACATAGATGGCTTTAATATAAGGACAATGGGGCAAAAAAATAACAGCGCGCAAGTTCCGATTAGCGATGCGTAACTGAGGAATGCTGACTTTGAAATGTGAGGTTATGCAAGCTAATTGCACCGCAGCAGGTTCTTGGTCCGCCGATAAGTCCTTAAAGCGCATTCGTAAGGAGCAATAGCGGTTCCGCAGCGTATAGCGCAGTATGTTGAAACCGACTTTGGTGAACGAAATTGGGCTTTGAATCATTCGGCGCAATACGGTGTTACGTCATAACGATTTCGTAGCCACTGCTCCTCCCGCCCTTGCCAGTCGGCTTGAGGCAAGCTTTTTCAACTAATTCAGAAAGTTCCCGGTAAGCTGTGGAACGGCTGGTTTTGGTCAGGCTCATGTACTTGCGTGTGTTGATACCGCCTTTAAAGCCATCCAGACCGGCATCAAGCATGCGGTTTAACACTTTGCGCTGGCGTTCGTTAAGGTCCGTAGCCTGATGCCGCAGCCAGAATCGAGCCTTCGCCAAAGTGTCGTCCACCGTCTTTTCCGCCGCCGTAGCCGAGGCTGTGACTTGTGCCAAAAACCACGCCAGCCAGGCGGTGACATCCATGCCACCGCGTTGTGTGCGTTCAAGAATGTTGTAGTAACTCTCCCGCTCACGCAGGATTTGTGCTGACAGGCTGAAAAAGCGCAACGGTTGACGCTCATCTTGAGACAGGGCCATGTCGGTGATGGCGCGGGCCAGCCGTCCGTTGCCGTCTTCAAAAGGATGGAGCGTCACGAACCATAAGTGCGCAATACCCGCACGGATTAACCCGTTCAAGTCAGTCGGCGATGCATTGAACCAAGCCAGGAAGCGATCCAGTCCTTCTTCAAGCCCTTCACGCGGCGGCGAGGTGAAATGGACATGTTCGTGGCCGATGCGCCCAGAAACGACCTGCATCGGTTCCTCGCCGCGCAGAGTGCCGATCAAAATCTTATGCAATCCCGAGTAGCCCGTGGGAAATAAGCTTGCCTGCCAGCCAAACAAGCGTTCTGCCGTCAGCGGCGAGTCGTATTGGCGGGTGGCATCCAGAAGAACCTCGACCAAGCCATCGACAGCGCGTGGCGGGTCAGGCAGGCCAGTGGAAGGCAAACCGAGATGGCGTGCCACCGATGACCGAACCGCATCGAAGTCCAATCGCTCGCCCTCAATCGCGCTGGTGGTAACCCCGTTCTCCGCCAAAATGGTGGCGACGGCCTCCAAAGACAGTTTGGCATCAAGCAGTTGGGTGACACCGAGAACCTTCCCTTGGGCCAGCCGCGCACACGCTAGTGCCTGGGCAAGCACACCCTGGTCCCAGCGGAAATGCGGCCAGTCAGATTGTTGCCAGACCCACGTTTTAGGCAATTGCATGTCTTATACGCTCTAAATTATGAAGCGATTATGGCTGTTAAACGCTCCAACTGCAAGCTCTGACATTTCGTCCAGTGTTGCTGGGTCAGAAGCATGACAGCAATTCTCATTTTGGCAAAGTTTGTAAGGCGGGTTTGGAACCCGCCCCTACGTAGGTAATTTAATCTTGAATTATCAATGCATTATGAGCAGGATGCGGAATGTCGATTCGTAGTGGCGGGTTCCAAACCCGCCCGGTTTTCTTCAAAATGAGAATTGCTGGAAGCATGAACCAAATCACCAAAGTCATTTAAGCTGGTTCCCAAGGCTTGGAAGCTCTTGCTTCTGGGTTCCCATGAAAGTGCTGGCTTATCACCCCCGTAGGTCAGCAACCCTTTGCCGACTCCCAAGCTCCGCTTGAAAACGTGCGAAACTCAAGCCGCTCGGACTAGGCGCGAAGCCAGCGGAACCGGCTCCCCTTGCTCGAGGATTCCAGTGGACGGGCAGTCACTTCCGCCCAAAACCACAGGTAATCGGATAACGCCGATCACGCCCAAAAGCCCTGCGGGTAATTTTCACCCCTGGCGGTGCTTGGCGGCGTTTGTATTCGTTTATATCCACCAGCCGTGCCACTCTAAGTACATCAGACTCGGCGAATCCGGCAGCTACGATCTCCTCCACCGATTGGTCCCATTCCACATAACGCTCCAAAATCGGGTCGAGTACGGCATAGGGCGGTAGTGAATCCTGGTCTTTTTGGTCGGGTGCCAATTCAGCCGAGGGTGGTCGTTCGAGCACCCGTAGCGGGATGACGGGGCTTATGGCATTGCGGTATTCGCAGAGTTTATAAACCAATAGTTTGGGCACATCCTTCAAGGGTGCAAAGCCTCCCGCCATGTCTCCGTAAAGGGTCGCATAACCCACGCTCATCTCGCTTTTGTTGCCGGTGGTGAGCAATATCTTGCGCTTTTTGTTGGATAAGGCCATCAGTAACACCCCCCGGCAGCGGGCTTGGATATTCTCTTCCGTCGTATCCCTTGGCAGTCCGTCAAAGGCATCCGCCAACAAGCCGGTGAACGCTTGGAAAGCCGGTTCAATGGGGATTACATGATGCTCCACACCTAGGGCTTCGGCTTCTAACCGGGCATCCTCGACACTCATGTCCGCCGTGTAGCGGGAGGGCATCATCACCGCCTCGATTTTCTCAGCACCCAAGGCATCAACTGCCAGGGCTAGAGTCAACGCCGAGTCTATGCCGCCGGACAAACCCAGCACAGCCCCGTGGAAGCCGTTCTTGAGCACATAATCGCGTATGCCTAGCACGAGTGCCTTGTAGACACTGGCAACCTCGCCCTCTGGCTCTGCCTTATGGCCGGTCAAGGCCACCAAGTCATTGCCTTGGCGCTCAAATTCTGCCAACGTCAATACTTCTTCAAATTCTCTGGCTTGGAGGACTACCTCACCCCTCGCATCCATCACAAAAGACGCTCCGTCGAACACCAACTCGTCCTGCCCACCGACCAAATTGACATAAACAAACGGGATTTCAGTGGCAGCTACCCGCTCACGCACGGCGTGTTCCCGTTGTCTAGTTTTGTCGGACTGATAGGGTGATGCATTGAGGTTGAGCATCAGTCGGGCACCGGCTGCCGCCGCTTGCTCAACGGCACCGGGTAGCCACACGTCTTCACAAATCGTGATGCCCACAGTCACACCCTCCAAGTCAAATACACTGGGCTTGTTCCCAGGGTGAAAATAGCGCCTTTCGTCGAAGACGCCGTAATTGGGCAATTCCTGCTTTCGGTAAATCGTCTGTACGGACCCGTTTTGCAGAACTGCCGCGCTGTTGTAAAGCACACCGTTATGGCGTTCAGGAAAACCCAAAACGACAGTAATGCCGGTCGACTGTTTCGCCACTTCATCCAGGGCGAGTTCGATTTGTTGCAGGAAATGCGGCTTGTACACCAAGTCTTCCGGTGGATACCCGCTGAGGGTCAGTTCTGGAAATACCACGGCATGGGCTTTAAGTGCGTCCTTGGCGCGGGAGGTGGATTCCAAGACACGGCGAACATTGCCGGCGATGTCGCCGACGAGAAGATTGATTTGGGCGATGGCGATGCGTAGAGGCATGGTGTATTCTCGCTAGTTATTTTATCCCAGAATACCCTAACTTTGATCTAACAGCCATGTCATTTACACTACCCTACGCCTTCGGTGGCCCCCCCGCAACCGGCAAAATCAAAGCCCAGCCGGAAGATTTCATTGTCGAGGAAAACCTTGGCTTTGAACTAACCGGTGAAGGCGAGCACATCTTCCTTAAGATTCAAAAGCGCGGTGAGAACACCGATTATCTCGCACGCCAGATTGCCAAATACGCGGGACTGCCTAAAATGGCGGTCAGCTATGCTGGCATGAAAGACCGCTTCGGTTTTACTACTCAATGGTTTAGCGTCCATATTCCCGGCAAGCGCGAGGTGGACTGGAGCGGCTTGGAATCGCAGTCCGTAGCCGTGCTGGAAGCCACCCGGCACAATCGCAAGTTGAAAAAAGGTGCGCTGAGGGGCAACCGCTTCGAGATTACCGTTCGGGAATTGGATGGCGACAACCGTCTGATCGAGCAAAGGCTCACACAGGTGAAATCATCGGGCGTACCCAATTATTTCGGCCCACAGCGCTTTGGCAGGGAAGGCTATAATCTAATCCAAGCCGAAGCACTGTTCAAAGGGGAGTTACGCCTGCGGGACCGCAATTTGGAAGGCATTTATCTTTCCGCCGCCCGATCCGCAATCTTCAACCAGGTTTTGTCACAACGGGTTGAGTCCCACAACTGGAATCAAGCCATAATAGGTGATGTCTTCATGTTCGCCGATTCCCACAGTTTTTTTCGCGCCGAACTGACTCCTGAAACCCTAGCCCGGGTCGCCGCGTTGGAAATCCATCCCAGCGGCCCACTGTGGGGTAAGTGCGAACTCGCCACCACAGGGGAAGCTTTAGCGCTTGAAGCGACGGCCGCAAACGCATTGCTCGTGCTCAGCGAGGGTCTTGAACGAATTGGCATGGAAACCTCCCGCCGCCCTTTGCGTTTGCTGGTTGGCGACTTGGATTGGGCGTTTTGTGAACAAAACGCCTTGCGTTTACGCTTTACGCTGCCCGCCGGGGCTTATGCCACCGTGGTGTTGCGGGAGATGGTAGCTTTTGAGGGGTCGGTTGATTAATGCAAGACAACCAACTCCTCCGCTACAGCCGTCAAATCATGCTGCCGCAAATTGATATTGAAGGCCAGCAAAAACTCCTCGCTGCCCGTGTGTTGATTATCGGGCTGGGCGGTTTAGGCTCCCCCGCCGCGATGTATCTCGCCGCTGCCGGTGTCGGCTGCCTAACCCTGAATGATTTTGACCGGGTGGATTTGACCAACCTGCAACGCCAGATTGCCCACGATACTGAAAACTTAGGGTTAAGCAAGGTGGAATCGGCAAGGCACACCTTGTTGCGGATAAACCCGGAGATTCAAATTGAGCTTATCGGGCATCAACTGGAAGGGGAGGCTCTAGAAAGGGAAATCGCCGGGAGTGATGTGGTGCTGGACTGCACCGACAACTTCGCCACCCGATTTGCCGTCAACCATGCCTGTGTGCGGTCGCGGACACCTCTGGTTTCCGGTGCTGTGATCCGCTTCGAGGGGCAGATTACCGTATTCACCCCAGGCTATGACGACAGCCCTTGCTATAACTGCCTTTATCCCAACCAAGGCGAATTGGAGGAAACCTGTGTCCGTAACGGCGTGATCGCCCCGCTTCCTGGGATCATCGGTTCAATGCAGGCTTTGGAGGCAATCAAGCTGATTGCAGGCGTCGGACGCACCTTGCGCGGACGGTTGTTGTTGCTAGATGCATTGAACATGGAATGGAACCGTATGAACTTGAAGAAAAATCCGCAGTGTCCCACTTGCGGCGATCATTGGCGTAGGTCGGGTTAGGCGCACAAGAGTAGGGGCGACCAACCTGTCGCCCCTACTATGGTGGTTTATGTACGCCGTAACCCGACAAAGGGGGCTGTCTGGCGGGTTACGGTGCGCTGTCCTGGCCAAAGCAGGCTGCAAGTTTGGCAGAGCGCACCTAACAATCATGCAAATTGGTTTGCACCCCCGACGATGAAAGCCATACCAAGTAGGGTACGCTGTGCGTACCTTCAAGGGCTTACTAAGGTACGCACAGCGTACCCTACTTGGATACCGTACTTTCACGGCAACCCGCCCTACGCCAGACGGAAGTTCTAGCCTTGTGAGAATTGCTCTGCTTTGCCCCGGTGCTTTCCGGCACTTTGTGGATGTGCCGCCGCAACTTTGATTTCTCTCATTCAATAGACTGCCTCAGTTAGGTTGATAGATTTCAGTCTATTGAAATCATTAAAAAAATACTTCACATTAAAGCCAAATTTAAAAAGCTTGAAAATCCCGCTTGACTTCGGTAAGGATGGTTTCTATATTGCCTCATGTGGGGGAAGGTGGAGAAAAATGGTAATATATGGGGGCAGGGTTCTGCGGTGTTTCGAGGCTTCAATCCAATCAACATTGACGAAAAAGGCCGATTGGCCGTGCCAACCCGCTATCGGGCGGAGTTGCGGGAATGTTGTGACCAGCAATTGGTGCTGACTGTCAGCCAGGACAAGTGTCTTTTACTTTACCCTTTGCCAGAGTGGGAAGAGATCGAACGCAAGTTAAGCAAACTTTCCAGCCTAGACAAAAAAGCCAAACGCTTGCAACGCTTGTTGATCGGGCATGCCACCGAATGCGAGATGGATTCACAAGGGCGTGTGCTGATTGCCGAGCCTTTGCGGAATTTTGCCGGCCTTGAAAAGCGTGTCGTTTTAGTGGGCCAAGGAATCAAATTTGAAATTTGGGATGAGGATTCATGGAACCGTAGCCGCGACGAATGGTTGGCAGATGAAAATATGGACGATCTCTCCCCTGAACTGAGTTCACTCTGTTTCTAATGATGAATGAATTAAATGGCTCGCATTTATCCGTCATGCTGACGGAGACACTTGATGCACTTGCCATCCGCCCTGACGGCTTTTATGTTGATTGCACTTTTGGGCGCGGTGGTCACAGTTCAGCGGTTTTGCAGCTTTTGGGAAACTCGGGGCGGCTGTTGGCGATGGATAGGGATGCCGCCGCCGTGGATTCGGCGGAGGCAAAGAACCTACTTGAAGATTCGCGTTTTTTGTTGGTCCATGGGAACTTCACCGGATTGATGCGACAAATCGAACGTCTGGGAATGGTCGGCAAAGTGGATGGTGTCATGATGGACTTGGGCGTGTCTTCACCTCAATTGGATGAAGCAGGGCGTGGTTTCAGCTTTCTTCGCGACGGGCCTTTGGATATGCGGATGGATACTAGTCAAGGGCAAACGGCAGCCGAATGGCTAGCTGCTGCAGAGGAAAGCGAAATCGTCCGGGTGTTAAGGGCTTACGGGGAAGAACGCTTTGCCAAACGAATAGCCCGTGCCATTTTGGAGGCAAGGCCCATTGAAACCACGCGGCAATTGGCCACCCTGATTGAGAAGGCTGTGCCTTCGAGAGAAAAGCATAAAAATCCGGCGACGCGAAGCTTTCAGGCAATCCGCATCGCCGTCAACCGAGAGTTGGATGAATTGGAGGAAGGCTTGAAGAAAACCGTTGAAATATTGGCTCCTGGCGGTCGTTTGGTGGTGATTTCATTTCATTCCTTAGAGGATCGAATCGTCAAACACTTCATCCGCGAACAAGAACGGGGAAAGCCCGTCCCCTCGCGCTTGCCTTTGTTGAACGCGCATCGTCCGGTGCTTAAAGCCGTCGGCAAGGCAAAGATGCCTTCCGAACAGGAAGTGCGGGCCAACCCCCGTTCGCGCAGTGCAGTTTTGCGGGCCGCAGAACGAGTGGCGGCATGAGAAGTGTGATGGTATTGCTATTGATTCTGGTGGCTTCCGCGCTCAGTGTTGAGTATACGATACACCGCTGGAGGATGTTGAATGATGACAAAAACCGTATCGGCCAAGAATTGGAAGCTTACGAGATGGAGTTGGCCCAACTTCAATTGGAGCAAAACACTTGGGCCGAGCATAGTCGCGTAGAAAAATTGGCGCGCGGGCATTTGGGCATGGGAATGCCGCAAAGAAATTCCATAATTTATATCAAACCTTAGAAAAACAGGTCAGGCGATGATAAATGTTGTACGCCCCAGAATGAGAGATGAAACGGATTACTCCCGGCGTTGGGGCGCACTATTGGGCGCGCTGATGCTTGGTATGCTAGTTTTAGCGGGAAGGGCCGTCAATTTACAAGTTGTAGACAGACAGTTTCTCCAGCATGAGGGTCATATAAGGCATGACGGCCTAGTTTCCGTCCCTGCCCATCGCGGGCGTCTTCTTGATCGCAACGGTGAGTCGCTGGCCATCAGCACCCCGGTAAAATCGGTTTGGGTCAATCCCAAAGAATTTGTGGCGACGGAAAAGGACATCAAATTGATAGGCGAATATCTGGGCATGTCGGCACAAGACATTCACGAACGGATTGATGCATCACACCGTGGCTTTGTTTACCTGAAAAGAAGAATCAGCCCTGAATTGGCCGACCAGGCAATGGCGTTGGGTCTACCGGGAATTTACGCTGATCGCGAATTCCGACGCTACTATCCCGTAGGCGAAGTCACCGCGCATCTGATCGGCATCAACAATCTAGAAGATGATGGTCAGGAAGGCATGGAGTTGGCCCACAACGACTGGCTAAAGGGTGTTCCGGGCAAAAAATGGATTATGCGCGACGGGAAAGGCCGTGTCATTGAAGACTTGGCAAGTGTGCGCTTGCCAGTGCCGGGCAAGGATCTCATGTTGAGCATCGACCAGCGCCTGCAATATCTGGCATACCGTGAACTTAAAAAGGCAGTGATTGAAAATAAGGCCCGTTCGGGATCGTTGGTCTTGTTGGATACTAAGAATGGTGAAGTGTTGGCAATGGTGAACCAACCTTCTTTTAACCCTAACAGCCATACAAAAATCAGCGGCGATGTCTCCCGCAACCGTGCCATGACCGATGTATTCGAGCCAGGATCGACAATCAAGCCCTTTGTTGTCGCATGCGCGATGGAATTAGGCTCGGTCAAGCAGAGCACCGTCTTCGACACCTCTCCTTTGCACATCGGGCCTAACGTCGTGAAAGATGTGCATAACTACGGAATGCTGGATGTCGCCCACATTTTGCAAAAATCCAGCAATGTCGGTGTGTCGAAAATCGCAATCAACCTGCCATCGGCCAAGTTCTGGGCATTTTACAATAACCTAGGCTTCGGCCAGCCTTTGGAGACCGGCTTTCCTGGCGAAACCAGCGGACATTTGTCCTCTAACCATCAACAATGGGGGCCGTTCCAAAAAGCAACCATGGCATTCGGCTACGGCTTGTCCACTTCTTTGTTGCAATTGGGGCGGGCTTACCTAGCCATTGCCAATGAGGGAGTCATGCCTATGATTGGCCTGCTGAAGCGTGACAAGCCTGTCGAGTCCCACAGGATCATGTCGGCCAAGACCGCCAACAGTGTGCGCTCCATGCTCGAAAATGTGGTTTCACGCGATGGCACTGCACTTAAAGCCAGCATCGCCGGGTTCCGTGTTGCAGGAAAAACGGGCACGGTCAAGAAAATCGGCGCACACGGTGGCTATACTGACAATAAATATCTGGCCCTGTTTGCCGGAATGGCGCCAGCAAGCGATCCTCGGTTGGTTATGATCGTGATGATAGACGAGCCTTCCGCTGGCGCATATTACGGTGGTGCAGTCTCGGCCCCGGTTTTCTCCCGCGTCATGGAGGGCGCATTGAGATTGTTGAACATCCCGCCGGATCAAGAAGAGCAGAGTCCCATGGTTGCCACCAAGGACGGCGTTATATGATGCATCAGGCGGAAACCGGGGTTCCATTGTCCGTACTCCTGTCTGGCTGGGTGGATATTCCCCGTGTTTCCCCGGAGGTGAGGGGGCTCTGCCTTGACAGCAGGAAGGTACGGCCCGGAGACTTGTTCTTCGCCTTGGCGGGTAGCCAATACCATGGAATGGAACACGCTGACTCGGCCGCCGCTAGGGGCGCTTGCGCGATCCTCTACGACCCGGTGGGCGGTGGTTTGGAATTGGCCGCTCGCGAATGGGGAATCCCTTGTATTTCGCTGCCAGAATTGAGCCAAAAAATGGGCTATGTTGCCGACCGTTTTTACGCCGGACCTTCCTCTCAAATGAGCGTAATAGGAGTCACTGGCACGAATGGCAAGACTTCATGCAGCCACTTTTTGGCCACGGCCTTGGAGGCAGATGGAAACGCAGCCGTGATCGGCACCTTGGGCTGGGGGACACCCGGCAAGCTTAACCCGACAGCCCACACAACGCCGGATGCTATCGAGGTTCATTCCTTGCTGGCCAAACTGTTGGCAGGATCATATAAAAATGTCGCCATGGAAGCTTCTTCGCACGGTTTGGAGCAAGGGCGCCTTAATGGTGTCCACTTTGAAGGCTGCTTATTCACTAACTTGAGCCGTGACCACTTAGACTACCATTTAACGATGGAGTCTTATCTAGAAGCCAAGCTACGCTTAGTAACATGGCCGGGTCTTAAATTCATTGCGTTCAATCTGGAAGACGAATGCGCTAGGGTTATAATGGAACGCGCCTCCGGTGCGGCCCGGAAAATTGGTTTTGCATTAACCGAAAAACACCTTGCCCCACCAGGCGTGGAAATTGTACAGGCTTCTGCAATCGAACAAAGCCATGATGGGATTTCCTTTGATATTTGTTTTGATGGGCAGAAGGCGCGTCTCACCGCACCACTGTTCGGAGGATTCAATGTCGAAAATCTACTGGGTGTTGTGGCGGTGTTATTGGCCAAGGGACTCAAACTACGGGAAGTGACGCAGCGACTTAAGAAAATCTCTGCCGTTCCTGGTCGCATGGAGCGTATTCCTGCTGCACAAGGTGCCATTGCAGTGGTTGATTATGCACATACTCCCGATGCCCTCGCAAAGGCCCTTGCCAGCCTTAGGCAACATTGCAGGGGTTCGTTGTGGGTAGTGTTTGGCTGCGGTGGGGACCGGGACCGTGGTAAGCGCCCACAGATGGGCATCATCGCCGAACAACTGGCAGACCATGTAATTCTCACCGATGACAATCCCCGCTTCGAGGATGGCGACACTATCATAAAGGAAATTATTGCCGGCTGTAGTCGTCAGGACATTGTTATTATCCGTGACAGACGTTTGGCAATTGCGCATGCATCGGAGCGTCTTGGGCCTGGCGATGTGTTGCTGGTGGCCGGAAAAGGCCATGAGGATACCCAAGAAGTCAAAGGGGTGAGGCATCCTTTCAACGATCGTGAGGTTGTTGTCCAATTGCTCGGAATGGCTGCTAGGGAACGGGAGACATTATGCGCTTAAGTGAACTTAGCCTGATCACTGCGGGTACACTGTATGGCGATGATACCGAGTTTTACTCAGTCAGCATTGACACGCGGTCATTAAAGCCGGGCGACCTTTTCATAGCCGTTAATGGTCCACGCTTCGATGGACACGACTTCGTCAGTCAAGCCGAAAAGCTTGGTGCTTGTGGTGTCATAGTGGAACAAAGACAGGACTCCCACTTGCCACAGATTCTTGTGTCCGACGCGCGTATCGCGCTTGGCAAGCTGGGAGCGGCTTGGCGTGGGAAATGTCCCGTTCAGGTGGTGGGGTTGACCGGCAGCAACGGCAAAACCACGGTTAAGGAAATGATTTCATCCATCCTGTCTGTAAACGCCAAGGTTTTGTTTACACGCGGCAATCTCAATAATGATCTGGGAGTACCCCTCACTCTATTGGGCCTAGCGCCTGACCATCTTTACGCGGTAGTCGAAATGGGGGCCAACCACCCAGGGGAAATAGCCTATGTTGCAGGGTTGTCCAGCCCAGATGTCGCTCTAATCACGAACGCTGGCGAAGCTCATTTGGAGGGTTTTGGCAGCCGGGAGGGAATAGCGCATGCAAAAGGAGAAATTATCGCTTCGTTGGGTTCCGATGGCATCGCCATTCTAAACGCAGACGACTGTTTTTTCGGGTTTTGGTGTGAGTTGGCCGGTTCTCGCAAGGTGGTCAGGTTTGGTTTTGGCAATGCTGCCGATGTTAAGGGATTGTCGGATTCAGTGCGCTTAACCTGGGATGGTGACAGTTTCAAGACGTTTTTTAGCTTTGAACACCAAGGAATTCGGCACAATGCGGCATTGAATTTAGCCGGTCGCCACAATGTTGCGAATGCGTTGGCGGCGGTGGCAACTTGCTTGGCTTTAGGCGTAAGTTTTGAGCAAATCAAGTTGGGCTTGTCCCGTTTGACACCCGTAAAGGGGCGAATTCAGCCAGATAGGGCAGAAAACGGAGCATTGATGATCAATGACTCATACAACGCCAATCCATCATCCTTCAAGGCCGCCTTGGAGGTGTTGACTGAAATGCCCGGTCAACCTTGGGTTGCCTTGGGTGCCTTTGGAGAACTAGGCGATGCGAGTGCGCAGTTGCACACGAATCTTGGCACATTAGCCAAAGCATCTGGGGTGATGCGTTTGTTTGCCACTGGACCCCAAGCGGACAAAGCCGTGGAGTCTTTTGGGCAAGGCGGAAGTTATTTTACTTGCCTGGAAGATATGATCGAAAAAATCAAAGAAGAATTGAGCCAAGATGTGGCATTGTTGGTGAAGGGGTCTCGAAGCCAACACATGGAACGTGTCATTGAAGCGCTTCGGGCAAGGACTTAAATATGCTATTGAAGCTTGCGTCGCTGCTGGAAAACTATATTGATGTTTTCCGTGTATTTCACTATCTCACTTTCCGAGCCATTCTCGGTGTGTTGACGGCGCTGGCGATTTCACTGATTGTGGGGCCGAGCATGATTCTCCGTCTCAGCCGTTATAAGATTGGCCAAAGCATACGCCAAGACGGACCCCAATCCCATTTTTCCAAGGCAGGAACGCCAACCATGGGTGGGGCATTAATTTTAGTGTCCATTGCCATCAGTACCTTGCTGTGGGCGGATTTGGGCAACCGCTACGTATGGGTAACCTTGCTGTTGACGCTAGCTTTTGGTGGCATAGGTTTCATTGATGATTATAAAAAGCTGGTATTGCGCAACAGTAAGGGACTTGCTGCAAAACACAAGTATTTATGGCAGTCGATTTTTGGCTTTTCGGCGGCTCTTTACCTTTATCAAGCGGCAAGCATTCCTGCGGAAACGACCTTTATTGTACCGTTTTTCAAAAACATATCTTTTGAACTCGGTTGGTTTTATGTGATTTTGACTTATCTAGTCATCGTTGGCACCAGTAATGCCGTGAACCTAACCGACGGGTTGGACGGTTTGGCGATTATGCCGACTGTTTTAGTTGGAGGGGCTTTGGGTATTTTTGCCTATGCTTCAGGCAATATTCATTTTGCTGAATATTTGGGCATCCCTTTCTTGCCTAAATCAGGAGAGTTAGTCGTTTTTTGCGGTGCATTGGTTGGTGCGGGATTAGGGTTTTTATGGTTCAATACTTATCCCGCACAAGTTTTCATGGGGGATGTTGGCGCATTAGCCCTAGGAGCCGGACTGGGAATTCTGGCTGTGCTTGTTCGGCAGGAAATTGTGCTAATGATTATGGGAGGGGTTTTTGTGATGGAAACCCTTTCAGTCATAATCCAAGTGCTGTCCTATAAAATGACAGGCCGTCGAGTCTTTCGCATGGCACCGATCCATCACCACTTTGAATTGAAAGGTTGGCCAGAGCCTAGGGTTATTGTCCGATTCTGGATTATCAGCGTTGTATTGGTATTATCTGGCCTAGCCACCTTGAAGCTACGTTGAGTACTGTACCATGATTTATCCAGTGTTGACGATAGAGCCAGACCTACAGCGTTTTCTATATCTATTAGTTACTTACTTAATGTACATCCATGTCGGCAAAGGGTTGCCGACCTACCGCGTAACAAGGGTCGTAGGGCGGCAACCCCTTGCCGCCAAAGATAAACAAAAGAATCAATCGACATTAAAAACGCTGTATGAACGATAACACCGATGCGCAATCGCTATCTAGGCTTGGGCTTGACGCGTCTTCACGAGTCCTTGTTGTGGGGCTAGGTGCGACCGGCCTATCAGTGGCACGCTTTTTGTACAACAAAGGCATCCAATTGGCAGTGGCCGATACCCGTGAAAAACCGCCGGGTTTGTCTGAATTGCGTGAATTGCTGCCTGATGTGGCGGTATTCCTCGGAGCCTTCGATACAGTGGCTTTCGATAGGGCAACTCACCTGGTGGTCAGCCCAGGCGTTGCGTTGGAAACCCCAATGGTGCAACAGGCCGTCCGTTCAGGGATACCAGCATTTGGCGATTTAGATTTGTTTGCGAGTGTGGCGCGGGCACCGGTGATTGGCATTACTGGTTCTAACGGTAAAAGCACAGTCACTACCTTGTTGGGGTTAATGGCTGAGGCCGACAACCGCAAGGTAAAAGTTGGAGGCAACTTAGGGACCCCCATGTTGGATTTACTGGACGATAATGCAGAGTTGTATATATTGGAACTGTCTAGTTTCCAACTGGAGCGATCCAATCAATTTGAGGCAAAGGCTGCCACCGTATTGAATATAAGCCCAGATCATCTGGACCGATACTCCAGCCTTCAGGATTACGCAACTGTGAAAAGCCGTATTTTTAGGGGGCAAGGACTCATGGTGTTGAATGCCGATGACCCAATGGTCAGTGCAATGGCAATGGATGGCAGGCAATCTGTGCGGTTTAGCCTTAAGAAATCAACTAATGCCGAGTACCGATTGACCGCCATTGACGGCGAAGAATGGATGGTCCATGAAAAGCAACCAATTATGCGAACTTCCGAATTACGCATCAAAGGGCGGCACAATATCGCGAATGCCTTGGCGGCCATTGCCCTAGGTGATGCCGCCGGTTTGTCCGAGACTGCCATGGCGCAGGCAATGCGAGAGTTTTCGGGTTTAGACCATCGTATGCAATGGGTCACCGAGGTGGGCGGGGTTTCTTTCATCAACGATTCCAAAGCAACTAATGTTGGCGCTTGCGTGGCGGCCTTAGAAGGTTTAAGCGACCCGGTGATACTGATTGCCGGTGGTGATGGCAAGGGTGCTGATTTTTCCGAACTGGCCGGGGTAGTGGCCGGGAAAGTCCGTGCTGCGGTATTAATGGGCCGCGATGCTCCACTGCTGGAACAGGCTTTGGGTCCGGTGATTACAACGGTACGGGCGGCAAATATGAGGCAGGCCGTGATGGCTGCATACAAACTAGCCAAACAAGGGGATATTGTATTGTTGGCACCCGCTTGTGCCAGCCAAGACCAATATAAAGATTATCAAGAACGGGGACGCATATTTGCCGAAGCCGTAAGGAGTACGCTGTTATGAAAACGCTCGTTGCCGGGAAAAATCGTGGTTTGGTGCTGCAATGGGGGCATAATCGCTTCTACTTGGACACCGTTTTGCTCAGTGTGTCCATGGGTATTTTGGTGTTGGGCTACATTATGGTCGCTTCGGCTTCGATCCATTTGGGTGAAAAAATGGCCAACGACAGTTTTTATTTCCCGAAACACCAGTTGATTCATGTTTTCATGGGAATAGCTGCCGCAATATTTGTAGCTTCACGACCGCTAGTTTTTTGGGAAAAGTACGCCCATGTCCTGTTTGTCGTGGGCCTAATGTTGTTGGTGCTGGTTCTAGTGCCTGGCTTAGGAAAAACGGTGAATGGCAGTGCCCGCTGGCTAAGCATCCTTGGGCTTAGGATTCAAGTATCCGAAGTTTTTAAGCTTATCTCAGTGGTGTACATGGCGACTTTCATCACCCATCATCTAAAAATGGTCAGGACTTCTTGGCAGGGAATGCTCCGACCTATGATCATGCTTGCCGTCGCATGCGTATTTTTGCTCAAGGAACCGGACTTCGGATCGGCTGCCGTCATCATGGCCGTAGCGATGGGAATGCTGTTCTTGGCAGGCGCACGATTGATACAGTTTGGTATTTTGCTTGCAATGGCTGGTGGCGGGGCCGCCTTCCTAGTTTTAACCTCCCCCTATCGTATAAGGCGAGTGCTTAGCTTCGCCGATCCTTGGGCTGATCCATTAAACTCTGGCTTTCAGTTAACCCAAGCATTGATAGCCTTTGGGCGGGGTGAATGGATGGGGGTGGGGCTTGGCTCCAGTGTGCAAAAGTTGTTTTTTCTGCCTGAAGCCCACACTGATTTTCTTTTCTCTGTGATTGGCGAGGAATTGGGGCTGATGGGCGCATTCGTAGTCATCATTCTGTTTACGATTATTGTTTGGCGTGCATTTGTCATAGGTCGTTTGGCGGAGCGCGTAGGCAATCCATTCGCAGCGTTCATTGCCTATGGGCTTGGCATTTGGTTTGGATTGCAAGCCTTTATTAACATGGGCGTAAATATGGGCATGTTGCCGACCAAGGGTTTGACCCTGCCGCTGATGAGTTATGGTGGCGGCAGCATGATAGTCATGTGTTCTGCGTTGGCGCTGCTATTCCGTGTACGCAGCGAAGTCATAGAAACATGCGGCAGCGTCAATAGGGAGAGGGCCACATGGTCGCGCGTGTCATGATTCTGGCCGGCGGCACTGGCGGTCATGTTTTTCCGGCATTAGCCGTGGCCGAGGTGTTGCGGGCAAAAGGTTGCGAAGTCAGATGGATGGGAACCCGCGCAGGGCTGGAATCCCGTGTAGTACCCAATGAAGGCATTCCGATTGAGTGGCTTACTATTTCTGGGTTTCGCGGCAAGGGAATCCTAGCCCAATTGAAAGCGCCGATCAAACTTCTAGCCGCCTGCTGGCAAGCGGGCAGGATACTGCATCGATTCAAACCCGATGTGGTGCTGGGCATGGGAGGGTTTGTGGCGGGACCGGGAGGGTTGATGGCTAGGTTAATGGGAATCCCATTGGTTATTCATGAGCAAAATAGAATTCCAGGCACAACTAACCGACTATTGGTAAAATGTTCATCCCAAGTATTGGAAGCCTTTCCCGAAAGTTTCATGGCGAAAGCAGGGGCTTTTTGTGTCGGCAATCCGCTGCGCAAGTCGATTGTGGAAGCAATGGAAGTTGCAAAGCCAGAAAGGGAAAAGGTGGCAAGGCTGCTTATATTGGGTGGTAGCCTTGGTGCAAAAGCTTTGAACGAAGTCGTTCCCCATGCAATTGCCCTACTGGACACGAATTTAGAAATTCGCCATCAAACCGGCGAGGCTATGTGCGCTGCAACTGAGGCGCTATACACAAGTTTAGGGATTGAAGCGGAAGTAATGCCATTCATTCGTGATATGGCGGAGGCTTACCGGTGGGCAGACTTGGCCGTTTGTCGGGCTGGAGCGGTTACTATAAGTGAATTGGCCTATGCGTCGCTGCCATCCATTTTAATTCCTTATCCGTTCGCCATTGACGACCATCAAACAGCCAATGCCCGTTATTTAATGGATGTCGGCGCTGCCTTGCTAATCCCCCAACCTCAACTGACACCTCAACGTTTAGCAGAAGAATTGAACAATTTAATCCAAGCGCCTGATCGCATTCGTCACATGGCTGGCAAAGCACTTTCCATCGCCAAACCCGATGCCGCCCAAAAGGTCGCTGAAATCTGCCTAATTGAGGCCAGCCGATGAGATTTCCCCTCGCGATGGTTGAAAAGTACGGCATGGACCGCATTCGGCGAATTCATTTCGTCGGCATTGGCGGCGTGGGAATGAGCGGTATAGCAGAAGTGCTGATCAATTTAGGCTACCAAGTCTCCGGTTCAGATTTACAAATGAATCCCATAGCGCGGCGTTTGGCTGATTTGGGGGCTAAAGTCTTTTTAGGGCACGGCGCTGAAAACGCGCGCATGGCTGAAGTAGTCGTGGTTTCCAGCGCGGTCAAAAGTGACAATCCTGAATTGGAGTTCGCGCGACTGCACAAGATACCGGTAGTATCCCGCGCCGAGATGCTGGCCGAATTGATGCGTTTTCGCTATGGTATCGCCGTCGCGGGCACTCATGGCAAAACCACCACCACCAGTTTGACTGCTAGCGTGTTGGCCGAAGCTGGGCTTGACCCAACATTTGTCATAGGCGGCAGGTTGAATAGCGCGGGTACCAATGCCCAATTGGGCCGGGGCGATTATCTGGTCGCCGAGGCTGATGAAAGCGATGCGTCGTTCTTGCACCTCCAGCCAATGATTGCCATCGTCACTAATATAGACGAAGACCACATGGAAACTTACGGTGGCGACTTTAAGCGGCTCAAGGCCACATTTATTGAGTTTCTTCACCATCTTCCTTTTTATGGGTTGGCGGTATTATGCATTGACGATCCCGGAGTCCAGGAGATTTTACCTAGCGTTAACAAACCGGTGGTAACCTACGGACTCAGCGAAAGTGCCGACATCCGTGCGGTGGATATCGTCAAGGAAGGCTTGCGTACACATTTTACGGTGCGAAGGTCAGTCTGCGATAGTGGGCTTGCGGTGACGCTTAACCTGCCCGGTATCCATAACGTATTAAACGCCTTGGCAGTCATTGGTGTTGCCACCGAGTTGGGCGTTAGCAACGAAGCCATCCAACGCGCCTTGGACGGGTTCAAAGGCATAGGTCGGCGTTTCCAGATCAACGCCGAAATACCTTTAGGCGAAGGCATAGTCACGTTTGTAGACGATTACGGGCACCATCCACGGGAAGTGGCGGCGACCTTGGACTCTGCAAGGCAGGCTTTTCCTGGTCGGCGGTTGGTTGTCGTTTTCCAGCCTCACCGCTACAGCCGTACACGCGACTTGTTCGAGGATTTCGTGGGGGTGTTGTCGAAGGTGGACGTACTGTTATTGCTAGACATTTACGCGGCAGGTGAAGCTCCTTTGGCCGGGGTTGATGGACGCTCACTTTCTGGGGCCATCCGCTTGCGCAGGCTAGTTGATCCAATTTTTGTACAAAACCCTAAGGAATTGGACGAGCTTTTGCCGAAAATACTATGCCCGGACGATGTCCTATTGACTTTGGGCGCGGGCAATATTGGGGCTATAGCCGCCGAATTGCCTATGCGTATTGCATCTAGCATAAAAGCCAAGGAAAACCATGCAAACATTGGGTAGGGCGCAGACGGGCAAGATAGAACCTTGCTTGGCAAACACTACGGGTTTGCAAGGAAAACTGCTTTACAACGAGTTACTTAGCGCACATACCTCTTGGCGGGTGGGTGGCCCAGCCGAACAGATGTACCTCCCTGCGGATCGGGATGATCTAGTACGCTTTTTGCGCTCGTTATCCGTGGATAAGGGCGTATTTTGGCTTGGATTAGGCAGCAACTTGCTAGTGCGTGACGGGGGCATCAGAGGCATGGTCATTTGCACAAAAAACCGCCTTAAAGCCATGTATCGCACAAAGGAAGGACAAGTTTATGCGGAGGCCGGGGTGCCATGTGCCCATGTGGCGCGCTTCTGCGCCGATCAAGGCTTGCAAGGTGCCGAGTTTCTAGCGGGCATCCCAGGTACCTTAGGCGGGGCATTGGCAATGAATGCCGGTGCCTTCGGCGGTGAAACTTGGACAATAGTGGGTAAGGCACTGACAATCGACCGCTTAGGCGAAATCAGGGAAAGGTTTTCCTGCGATTATCAGATCGGATACCGTACCGTCAACGGTCATGACGGAGAATGGTTTTTAGCGGCGGAACTGATGCTTGTTCCTGGCAATACCGGGCGAAGCAGAGAACACATCAGGTCGCTACTGGCAAAGCGAGCAACAACTCAACCGGTCAACCAACCGAGTTGCGGTTCGGTGTTTCGCAACCCGCCGGGTGATTTCGCTGCACGATTAATAGAAGCTTGCGGGTTGAAGGGCTATCGAATAGGCGGTGCCTGCGTATCGGAGAAGCATGCCAATTTCATCGTCAACCTAGGGGAAGCAAGCGCCGAAGATATAGAGCGTTTAATTGACCAAGTACGTGGACAAGTGAAAGAGCAGCAAGGTGTCTGCCTCGAGTCCGAAGTCCGAATCGTGGGCGAGCCGTTGGCAAATAACTAACAGGAGAAGAAGTGAGCGTTCAAACGACAAGCGCCAAAGCATTTGGCCGTGTCGCTGTGTTGATGGGCGGAGCGTCGGCAGAGCGAGAAGTTTCATTGAGAAGTGGCAAAGCGGTGCTGAATGCCCTGCTGGGTCGTGAAGTGGACGCAATCGGTCTGGATGTAGGGGGGAACTTGGTCGAACCCCTGCTAGAGTCGAGATATGACCGGGTATTCAATATAATACACGGGCGCGGCGGTGAGGATGGCGTGTTGCAAGGAGCGCTGGAAGCATTGGGCATTCCCTACACAGGCAGTGGAGTGCTGGCATCCGCTTTGGCAATGGACAAACTCCGGACGAAATTATGCTGGCTAGGGGCCGGCTTGCCTACCCCCGGCTGGATGCTACTGGAAAAGCAAGATGACTTGAACCGCTGTGCGGAACAGTTGGGTTTCCCCTTAATTGTAAAACCCGCGAATGAAGGATCGAGTATCGGAATGAGCCGGGCTGGGAATATTGAAGAATTGCAGGAGGCTTGGCGTATTGCCGCCCAATATGATTGTAGCGTCTTTGCCGAGGTCTGGGTGGAAGGAAAGGAATACACTGCGGCGGTCTTGGACGGGCAACCGCTGCCCTTGATTCGCCTTGAAACCCCCAATGTATTTTATGACTTCGATGCGAAGTATCGCGCCGATACCACACGTTACCACTGCCCTTGCGGACTGGATGGCGACAAAGAGACAGAGCTTCAGCAACTGGCCATTAGAGCTTGCCAGACCCTAGGTGTTGAGGGATGGGGAAGGGTCGATCTTTTGGTCGATAAAGAAAGTCGCCCTTGGTTGATTGAAGTAAACACAGTCCCAGGGATGACCGACCACAGCTTGGTGCCCATGGCAGCCAAGGCCCAAGGCATCGAATTTGACGAGTTGGTATGGCGAATCTTAGAAACCAGCCTCGTACAAGAATAAGCCGGCACAATGCCATTCCCAACCGTCGAAGCAGGGGCAGGGACAAAACCAGACTGCTCAAGAAGTTGTTGCGGATGATACTGTTGTTGACCTTTGGAGGGCTTGCTTGGATAGGATGGGAACGTGTACCTGTCAAGGAATGGGCTTCCCTGTTCCCTATCAATCAAGTTCGTATTATAGGGGATATTGAAAATCTGGATGTGGACAAGCTGCAAAATACGTTACAGCCTGCCATCAATGGGGGATACTTTAATCAGGACTTGGGCGAACTCGAAGGGGCTATCCGCTCCCTAGCATGGATCGACCAAGTTCGATTAAGCCGGATTTGGCCTGATACGTTAGTAGTTGACATCACTGAGCAAAAGGCAGTTGCACGTTGGGGCGACCGGGCATTGTTAAATCCGCGTGGAGAGCGGTTCACTGCCGACGGGATCGAGACTTTTTACAAGCTTCCCCTTATCTACGGCCCCTTGGGGATGGAAGGTAATTTATTAGAAATGATGAATGCGCTCAATGATAGGCTTAAGCAAAAGGGGGTGGATGTGGCCACTCTCGACGTGAGTAAACGGAGGGCGTGTATCGTAAAACTGAACAACGGCTTGGAAATTCACTTTGGCAGGCAGGATCCGGTCACTCTGTTGGATCGCTTCCTGAATCTGGTTCCCAAATTAGGTGATGAAGCGTTTGCCCAGTTGAAGAGGGTTGATCTGCGCTATCCCAATGGTTTCGCCGTGGTATGGAAGTCAGCCGAAGAAATTAACGGTGAAAACAGTTCAGTATCACAACTTAATGGTAACGCCGGCAATCCGGCGCTAGAGAAATAATTAACATGGCAAGAAAATCGGAACATAACCTGATTGTTGGTTTGGACATCGGCACATCAAAAGTAGCCGCTATCGTCGGTGAAATGAGGGAAGATGGTGAGATTGAGGTCATCGGCATCGGCTCACAGCCTTCCCGCGGCTTAAAAAAAGGCGTGGTGGTCAATCTGGAGGCGACTGTACAGTCTATCCAACGCGCCATTGAGGAAGCCGAGGTAATGGCTGGGTGTCGAATCCATTCTGTATATGCGGGAATAGCAGGGAGCCATATCAGTAGCATGAATTCTCATGGCATCGTCGCCATAAAGGAAAAAGAAGTCACTCAAAGTGATGTGGACAGGGTTATCGATTCTGCCCGTGCCGTGGCAATTCCCGCCGACCAGAAAATTTTGCATATCCTTCCCCAGGAATTTGTCATCGACCGCCAAGAGGGTATTAAAGAACCCATTGGCATGTCAGGCATAAGGCTTGAGGCAAGGGTGCATATTGTGACCGGGGCTGTTAGCGCGGCGCAGAATATCGAAAAGTGTATCAGGCGCTGCGGCTTGGAAGTGGATGATGTCATTTTGGAGCAACTGGCTTCGGCCCAAGCCGTTCTGGCGGAGGATGAAAAGGAGTTGGGGGTTTGCTTGGTGGATATTGGCGGTGGCACTACCGATATAGCGGTCTTCACCGATGGTGCAATCCGGCATACGGCGGTCATTCCGATTGCCGGCGACCAAGTGACCAACGATATAGCAGTGGCATTGCGGACACCCGCCCAGTACGCCGAAGAGATAAAGATCAAATACGCTTGTGCGCTGACGCAACTAGCCCGCTTGGAGGAGACCATCGAAGTCCCGAGCATCGGAGACCGTCCATCACGGCAGATTTCCAAGCTTAATCTCGCGGAAATCGTAGAACCTCGCTACGAAGAGTTGTTGTTGCTAGTTCAGGCCGAATTGCGACGTAGCGGTTTTGAGGACTTGATCGCCGCAGGCATAGTCCTAAGCGGCGGCAGTGCAAGGGTCGAAGGTTTGGTTGATCTGGCCGAAGAGATTTTCCACATGCCGGTGCGCTTAGGCTTACCCCAATATGTGACCGGACTAGGCGATGTGATCCGTAACCCCGCTTACGCAACTGGGGTGGGGCTATTGCTGTTTGGACGCCAGCACGGACCGCATGGGGAAAGAGGTGCAGTCGGAGAAGGTGGTTTCAAGAGAATGTTGAACAAAATGAAAAGTTGGTTTCAAGGTAATTTTTAGTTTTTTTAGCAGATTAAAGTCTCAGGAAGACAAGGTGTGGAAAGTATGAAATTTGAAATAGCGGATTCTTACAGCCAAAAGGCTGTCATTAAAGTGATTGGCGTTGGCGGCGGGGGCGGTAATGCAGTCAATCACATGGTCAGCAGTCATATTGAAGGTGTGGATTTCATCTGCGCCAACACCGACGCGCAAGCATTGAAGAACGTCAATGCCAGGTCAGTGATCCAACTGGGTAACGCATTGACTAAGGGGCTTGGGGCAGGTGCCAATCCTGAAATTGGCAGGCAGGCGGCCTTGGATGACCGTGAGCGCATACTTGAGGTGCTGGACGGAGCGGACATGGTCTTCATCACTTCCGGCATGGGTGGCGGCACGGGTACCGGAGCAGCCCCGGTCATTGCCGAGATTGCTAAAGAAGCCGGCATACTCACCGTCGCGGTAGTCACCAAACCCTTCCATTTCGAAGGCAAAAAACGCCGGGCCATCGCCGAAAAGGGCATTGAGGAATTGGGCCAGTTTGTGGATTCCCTCATCACCATTCCCAATGAAAAATTGCTGCCTGTCCTCGGCAAGAACGTTAGCCTAATTGAGGCTTTCGCCGCTGCCAACGATATACTGCTAGGCGCTGTGCAGGGTATTGCCGATCTGATCACCCATCCTGGAATCATCAACGTGGATTTTGCCGACGTGCGGACGGTGATGTCCGAAATGGGCATGGCGATGATGGGCACGGGCGTGGCCGTCGGGGAAAACCGAGCGCGTGAGGCGGCGGAGAGGGCAATTGCAAGCCCGTTGCTCGACGACATTAATCTACAGGGCGCACGGGGCATCCTCATCAATATCGCCGGCGGCTCTGATCTAACCCTTAGCGAATTCAATGAAGTCGGCAACGTCGTCCACGAGTTTGCGGCTGATGACGCAATTGTGGTGGCTGGTGTTTCAGTAGACCCCGAACTTCGGGATGAATTGCGTGTCACCGTCGTTGCGACGGGTCTGGCCTGCCAACGTCAACTGAACGAAGCCCCGATTAGATTGATAAAGAAAACCCACAATGGTGAGATCGATTATCATCTCCTCGACAAACCGACGATCAATCGCAACAAACCGAAGCACGAAAATAAGGGGGATACTAAGAAAGAGATGGACTTGGAATATTTAGACATTCCCGCTTTCCTTAGACGCCAAGCGGATTGACGGGAGCAGGTAAGGGCCACAAAGAGGCGTCTGCCGCGGGAACAATACCCGCTCAGGCGCGTTATGGTGGTTTTGCGCAAAAAGTTTGCCTGTTTTTTAGGGCGGACTAATTCAAAGCTTATGGGTGAACCGATGATAAGGCAGAGAACGCTAAAAAACGTAATAAGAGCAACGGGCGTGGGGTTGCATACTGGTCAAAAAGTTTATTTGACTTTACGGCCAGCCGCCCCCAACAGTGGCATCAAGTTCCGGCGGGTCGATCTAGCTGAACCGGTGGTGATCGAGGCCAAGCCTGAAAATGTCGGAGAAACCACTCTTTCGACCACTCTCGTCAGTGGAAAGGTCAAAATTTCCACGGTTGAACATTTATTGTCTGCATTGGCAGGGCTGGGCATAGACAACGCTTATATCGATGTCAGTGCGCCGGAGGTTCCAATCATGGATGGCAGCGCCGGTCCCTTTGTATTTCTTGTCCAGTCAGCGGGCATTCTTGAGCAAGACGCGCCGAAGAAATTTATCCGCATCAAAAAGGAAGTGATGGTGGAAGATGGCGACAAATGGGCGAAGTTTGAGCCTTATGATGGTTTTAAAGTGACCTTCACCATCGACTTTGACCATCCTGTGTTCAACCGGGACAATCAAACCGCCAGCATCGACTTCTCGTCCACCTCCTTCGTTAAGGAGGTCAGCCGGGCTAGGACATTTGGCTTCATGAGGGATATTGAAGCTTTGCGCAAGCGAAAATTAGCCTTAGGTGGCAGCATGGACAATGCAATCATTGTGGACAATTACCGGATTCTAAACGAAGACGGCTTGCGTTATGCGGACGAATTCGTCAAACACAAAATACTGGACGCAATCGGTGACCTTTACCTATTAGGCCATAGCCTGATTGGCTCGTTTGTAGGTTACAAGTCCGGTCATGGGCTGAATAATCAATTGCTAAGGGAATTGTTGAAACAAAAGGATGCATGGGAGTGTGTGACTTACAGCGAGGAAGAGGGGCTTCCCATCTCCTACATGCGCACTATCCAAGCAATCCGCTAAACCATAAGCCCATTGTCGGGCGTTTCCTGAAATGGGTAAAAGCCCCCCTTTGAAAAAGGGGGGTTAGGGGGGATTTCCGTGTGCGATTAAAAGTCATGCACACGAACTCGGCGATGCTTCAAATTACGCCGGGAGTGCAAGGCTTGCCTTGCTTGCTCACCCCAACGCAAGGCAAGCCTTGCACTCCAGCATCACTTTTAATCGCACCTGGGATTTCCTGCGGCCTTTTCCTTGGCAAAACGTTCCATCGCCTCGCCTAAGCGTTCCAAAGAATTCCCCAACTCTTCACAAATAGCGGATTTGCCACTGGCTTTAACCAAGCCGATGGTTTCAGGTGATGGCTGCTGCATCGGCCTGCTGGCAATGTTAGGCTCTGTGGGATGAAGATATCTAACCAACACCTGTTTGAAAGGCATTTCTTGGTCAAGATTGAGTTTAGCCAAGATTGACGGGGCATAAAACCGTAACTGGGAGCCAAATGCCTGCGAATCGGTGAAAATAACCAAGCTCATGTCCTCACGCGACAAGCAGTAAAGGCAATGCTTGGCCAAAGGGTCAGGCAAGCCCCTTTTGACTCTTTTCAACAACTCGGCGTGATTGTCAATGCTCTGGAATAGCCCCTGGAAAGTCGAGTTTCTCAAAAACTGCTGGGGGGTGTCGGGTTTGCTTTGCATAGGATGTTTTCGTCAATCATTATTCAAATTTTTATCGTTCCCACGCTCCTGCGTGGGAATGCAGCCTTTACCGATCCTGCGGTTCGATTACGACGCTGGAGCGTCGCCGGAGGCATTCCCACGCAGAGCGTCACTGCCATTAAGTTAAGATGCATTAAGCGTGAAATCAGCCCTTGACGGAACGCCAAGCTCCAGCTTGGCGCGGTACACCCTGATGCCAAGCTGGGGCTTGGCGTTCCGATAAACGCTTAACTTAATGGCAGTGACGCAGAGCGAGGGAACGATCAAACACGTTTAAGTGTACAGCAAAGCTGGCGTGTGGTATTTTTTCAGATTATTGGCATCAATCTTAACGCAGGTGACGTATGTGCAAGCTACGCTTCTCGCAGGATGTATTTCAGTTCAACAACGCCGTAGGATGTGCCGAGGAACGAGGCGCATCGGTCGCGGTTGCCAAACCCCGAAAACCGACTCGGTTTTTAAAACCGAGTCGGTTTGGCTTTCTGCATTCCTGCCTGTTTTTGCTCGTTCCCAAGCTCCTGCTTGGGAATGCGGTCTTGGAAGCCTGTCCTGAGCGCAGTCGAAGGGCTCCAGCTTCCCTGCAGGATGGCAAGCAGGAGCTTGTAAGGGATGGGTTCCCAAGCTGGAGCTTGGGAACCAGCGGAAATGCCGTCATTCCGGCAGGGATTGCCGGAATCCAGATTCCAGGGATGG
>Ga0209083_1000501_pt1 | contig 57581 bp, 104 predicted proteins | sample AM7aDNAmetaG_FD_184132 | JGI IMG/M metagenome (GOLD analysis project Ga0209083, IMG submission 184132) | Freshwater microbial communities from Finland to study Microbial Dark Matter (Phase II) - AM7a DNA metaG (SPAdes) (version 3) | ecosystem: Environmental > Aquatic > Freshwater > Lake ...
AATTGAGGTTCAAATGTTAAAATATCTTTTATATTTTCTCTACTAAGTTCATCCATTAACTGATTATTAGTGAAATATTTAATAATATCAGGATTTCCACTTAAAATGTTTGCAATGCTGTCACCATTAAGACTGATTAACGGAAGTTTGTTTGCTAACAAAGGATGCGCATCTATAATATCTTCAATGTTTTCACTTGAAAGTTCATCCAAATATTCAGTAAATCTATCAATCCATGAAGGATTTTTAATTAAAAGATTCCTTATTTGTGAACCATATAATTTAGACAAATCTAACTTATCAATCAATGTTGGTTGTTCAACTAATAAATACTCAATTTGTGAGGAATTCAATTTTGACAAATCAAACATACTAAAATATTCTGGATGATATAATAATAAATCAGCAATGCTATTATCAGTATATTTATCTCTCTCAATAGGTATGTTATTTTTCATAAAATATATTATTTCATAATGTCTATATCCATATTGATATTCCTGCTCATTAGCAATCTTTCTCTTGCGAAAATATGTGTCAATTAATTGTTTTTGTACTTTATCCATTAGCTTTATGATGTATCATTATTTAATATTATGTTGTTTTTTATAATTTATTAAAAAATCTCTCAATTCTTTAATTCTTTCATATGATGTTGACTCTCTAAATGCATTTAATTCTTTTAACATCAAATTTGTATCATCATCTAATAATTTCTTCCATCTGTCAAATGATTTCCTATACTCAGGATGCTTTTCAACAAATCTTTCAAATGCTGGTAAATTAACATCACCACCACGAAATATTGTGGATAATTCTGTTTTCAATGGATTTATATTTCCATCTTTATCAATTAAATTTTTTGCTTCAATAAATCCCCTTTCAATACTCTCTGGTGTTGCATCTGGATTCATTAAAACCAATTCTTCATATTTAGTTAATCTTTGTGATAATATCTTATTCCCATAAGCAGGTATTATTAAATCTTCAAAATCATTTAATTTTTTCTTAGCAAGCACTTGCCTTTTTTTAATTATCATATCTTGAATTGTCATCCTAATGATATTATTAATATTTTTTAAAAATTGCTCACTTTTATTTTTTCCCAAAAATTCGGTGAAGCCTTCAGGATCATCCCTATACTCATCTTGCTTACTATTCCAATCAAAATTGTATTGATAATTAGAATATTCATTATCAAGAGTTTTTAATACAGACGGTGGAAAGGATTTAAAATCCACTAAATTATAATCCATATCAACCAAATTACCATCTTTGTCTATATAGGCTTCATTTAATTTTAATATTTCTTCACTTATGATTTTTCTTATATCCATTATGATGCTTTTAACCATAAATACTAATAAGTTAATTCAAAATTTATTCTAAATTAGTATTTATAATAAATATTAATTTATATATTTACACGAAATTAATTATTACTTAATGGGAAGTTATTTAAAAAACAGGGAAGAATATCTTAAAGAAATAAAAAAACAATTATTTGAAAATTTGAGAATTATTCATAATAACGAATATGAGTACGATGAAGATTCTTATATTAACATAAATAAACCGTTTCATGCTATTTGTAAAACCCACGGGAGATTTATTATTAATAGAATCTCAAACCATCAAAAAGGAGGCAGTAAATGTCCAAAATGTTCTCCCAAACCAGAGAATAAAATAATATTAATAAACAATCATAATTATTATACCTGTGAAACCCACGGTAACGTCTTGGTTGGGAAAACTAGAAATTCATCACAAGGTTGTCCAACTTGTAACATAGAAAAACAAAAAGAAATTAATAATACAAGTTTAATTAATAGATTGAAGAAAATTTCAGATGATTACGATATTACCTTAACAGACACACATGTTAATTTCTTTTGTAAAAAACATTTAACAAATACAAATATACAAAGAAATGATTATAAAAAATTGGACACTACCTATATTTGTAAAACATGTCTAAAGGAATATAATAATAACGTAATTGTTAATGCGAGAATATTAATTAATAAAAAAATATCCGAAATTATTAAAAATGAATATTCAAACTTATATAAATTTAATGGAATAATTGATAACCATAACCCAGATAAAATTAAGGTTAAATTATATAACAAATTAACAAATAAAGAAATTTTAGTTACTGCAGATACAATAATTAATGGCTCATTATCTAAAAATATCAAAATCATTTCAGAAAAAGGAAATTGTGAAAATTATTTATCCTACGAAGAAGCAAAATTAAAAATGTTAAAACTCGAAATTAAATCATTTAGAGAATATAAAAAATGGTATAAAAGAACTCAACAAACGGAATTGCCTAGTAACCCTCATAGGTTTTATAAAATGTGGGTAAGCCATTTCGATTTCTTTGGAACAGACCCAGATGAAATTATGTCTCATGGTGAAATAAGAATTAAAACTTATTTAATAAGAAAAAATATTAATTATATCTGGCAGAAAAAATTTGACGACTGTAAAAACATAAACAAACTTCCTTTTGATTTTTTCCTTCCCGACTATAATACCATTGTTGAGTTTGATGGTGTTCAACATTATAAAGCAGTTAAAAAATTCGGAGGCGAAGAGGGACTAATTAAAAGAAAAAAACATGACGAAATTAAAAATAATTATTGCAAAGATAATAACATTAATATAATTCGTATAACAAACAACGATTATTTAAATAATATTATGGAATGGGAGTTAGATATCGAGTTAAGTAGAATTAATTCTGGGTTGTAAATTAATAACTATTTAAGATAATCTTAAAATTTTTTGAAAATAATTATAAGACCGAATTTTTACATAACTCATTGAATCTCAGGTTTTTATAAAATTTAATTAAAGCGATTATTTAGGAAATAAAAATTTTTTTTGGGAAATTTGTGAACTTTATGAGGAGATACAAGGGCAGCACCGACAGCCCCAGAGGGAGGTGTCCTACCCGTGGGGGATAGCGGGGGATACGGGGTGGTAGGGTACTAAAGGAAGGCATAGGGATAAGATAATTAGAGAATGATATTGGGCATCCACATCAGAATAGGGTAGCTTAAATCGCCTTAAAATGGGCAAAGAAAAGGTTTAACTGATTGACTACTTGTTATTTAGAATGGATATGAATAATAGGTATGGACATAAAAAAAGGTTACATTTCTGTAACCTTTTTAAATTGGAATCAGTCTAAACAAAACAGACTTCCTGACCTTTAATTGCAACAGTTGAAAGTTGTTCAGGTGTTACAATAAATTGTCTGTATTTAATGGTTTTGAATTTAAAGTATTTTTTTACCGCATTTTGGCAAAGGGTTAATTCTCTACTGTTTACTTCTTTAAAAGGTTCAGTTGCAGGTTGAACAATTTTTTTATCGTGTGACAAAGCAAACAAATGTATTTTGCCTGTTTCAATGTGTAATTTAATACTGTTTGTAATGGGCAAATAAGCGTCTTGTTGTCCTTTACTTTGGTTGCTTTGTGTTTCAGTGTTAATGTTGTTTTCAAAGCTAGTTTTTAGCTTGTCAATAGCTTGTTTGATAAGTTCAACAGAAAAGCCTAATTTTGATATTTCATTAATATCAAAGATTGAAAAGTTTTGAAGTGCTTTTAAGTCGTGTTCAATTGCGTTTGCATAACTGAAATTAGCTATTACAACAAAATTAGCAATTTCGCCTGACTTTTCAGAGACATAGTTGCGAATGCCTACAAAAGACGCACCGTTTAATTCAGAGAATAAAGAAACAATTGCTTTGATTTGTTTTGTGAAAGTTTTCATAATAATAAAATTAAAGGTTTAAAAATGTTATTGTTTTGTTTGACAATTATACGGATTATATTAATACGTTGTTACGTTTTTAATTAAAACTTTCGTAATTTATAATGATTATTGATTACGTTCAGCATAGTTATTAATTAAAAAACATTCACTACTATTGTATCGGATTCAGTTACAAACCTTAATTCTTATCACGATGAAAACGACCTACAACAAATCAGAAATAATGAAACGTGCTTGGCAAATGTTTAGAAACCAATCTGTTAGGACAATGGAAATGTTTAGTTTCTGTATGAAACAGTCTTGGGGCATTGCCAAAGGTACTGTTAAGGTTGAGAAAGAAATGACGTTTGAGCAAATCTACTCAAAGTATTATAATGAAGTTTTACAGTTCATCAATTATAAGATGAACTACAAACATAAGGAAGTTGCAAAGGAAGTTTGCAATGATACTTTTTTAAAGGCTGATAAATATGGTTACGACTCAACCAAAGGCAAGATAACCACTTGGTTGAAGGGTATCGCATACCAATTAATTATTGATTCTTATCACAAAGATACTTGTGTTAAGAGTGTTGAGGATGTTGATGATTTTGGCAACAGTACTGTCACCAAAATGAGAGTTAATAACAAGACCTACATCAGTGATTTTGTTAACGAAGATGGTAGCGAATGGTTAGAATTTGATGCTCAGAGCGATGCAAGTGCAGAAAGCGAAAATGAGGAATTGTTAACAAGTGTTAACAAAGGTTTTAACAGTCTTAAACCAAAGTATCAACAAATTGCTCAACTCTATTTCATTGGGCAGTACAGTTATAAAGAAATTGCAGAAACTTTAGATATGTCATTAGGTAATGTTAAAGTACAAATCCTACGTTGTAGGGAGATGCTGAAAGCAGAGTTAAAATTCGTTGGTACTTCCTACTCACTTAAGTAGGAAGTGCCGTTAAAACGGCTTAGAATCGAAAAGTAAATAGTACAATGTTCAGATTAGTAACCATAAACAATTGACACAATGAAAACATTCTTAGTATTATTAGTTAGTGTATTATTCTTTAGCTTGGCTACGTTCTTTTATCTATATCTTTACGATGTGAGCATAATAGCTTTTGGGAAGTTAGTTACCTTTATAGTTATTGTTTCTGCAACATACTGTTACATAAGTTTACTGTATGTTATTGACAATAGTAAGAAACTTTTGTAATGGTAATTATATAATTTCTGTAACCTTTTTAATTAAGAAACGTATAATTAATAAACCAATTAAAACCAATACCATGAACGCAACAACCAGAGAAGTAAGACCATTGAGCCAAATCGCAAGGGAGATTCGTAAGGATTGGACAAAAGTAAATTACTGTGCAGTCCCTTATTTGAATGCAATGTGTACATTGCACAGCATTAACGACTATTTCGGATATGACTCAGCCAAAAGTATTGTTCTGTATTTTTAAGTAATGCTTCAAGCTGGAAAGGTTTGAAAGCAAGGGAAATAAAGGATGAATTAAAAAGAATGTGCAAATAACTTTATTTAATATCATTTTCTCACTAAGTAGTATTTATTATTGTCCTTAAAGGATTACTTTAATAAAGGCGTAGAACCCATTGAATATGATTATGATAGCGAAAAGTTTAAGGTAATTCATATAGACAATGTTCACCCAAGGGCAGATAGCTTTTTTGAATTGTATGTTATAAGCAAACATTATAATGTTTGGAATCTGGCTTATAAGAGTTGTGCGGGATAAATTTTAATTAAAAGTTGTAACCTTTGTGTGCAATGTACGTATAATAAGTAAACCAATTAAAACTTTTTATTATGAACGCAATTACATTTATTTTAACAGCAGTTTTTTCTTTGATGACATTGGCTTGGTGCATCGCATTCTTCAAATTTATGTACCAATTGATTAAGGGATATAAAATACCTGCGTTCTTTTACTTGTGGTAATCAATAACCTTTAGTGGTCAATGTACGTATAATAAATGGAGATGTAAGTCAGTTGGCAGAGTCCCTAGTCACATAGGCATAGTATCTTCGAAGTAACGCTATGAGAGTCAAAGGTTCAAGTCCTTTCATCTTCACAAATGTTAAACCAATTAAAACCTTCCCAATGGCAATCGAGACTAAGTTTTTTCAAGGGAGTTGAATCACAACCTCAATGATTATTTGGATACCACGTGTAATACCGTTAATTTGACCCTGCTGGCAGAGTATTATATTGATACACATAAGACAAGCATTGATTCGGAAAATGAGGTATTTGAGGCTGTAATTGATTTTTACGACATGTGGTCAAAGGGACGTAATCTTAAGAAAGTTTGTAACCTTTTTAATTAAAGATAGTTCAGGATAAAAATAAATAATCATTTGAACTAGTAGAGCCTAGCCTGAATAATTTTTTTGTAACCTTTTTAATTAAGATTCGTATAATATATAAACCAATTAAAAGTAAAAAATGAAGAATCTAACAGTAGAACAGAAAAACATCATCTCAACCATTGAGAATGAATTCATTGCTTTGAACAATACCAATAGTAATGTCTCTTTCAGCATTATCAATGTCAATATGCTTAATGGTGAATATAACAGAATTCTGAATGGCAGAAAAGAATTGGAGATTTACAACAAAGGAATGAGAGTTGTAACGAATAAAACTATGGATGATTACATTGCTAAAATCAACGCAGATTTTAAAAATGGTAAAGTACCGCTTGAAGCAGTTAGAGAGACTGAGGGCAATTATTACAACAAAGGAATTAAGATTCAATTTCACGTTAGCGAAAACGAAGAATATCTTCCAAAATATTCGGGTTATGATTTTACGTTCAATGTTAGAGTTGTAATGGATGAGGACAGAACAGATTTTGGAATGAAAATTAATTCTAAATTAAGGTTTACTATTTACACTCAATTTCACCGAGAAAATGATATCTATGACTCATTTGATGAATGTATGAAATCAAAGGACTTTAACAATAAAATCAATCGTTTATACAACAGTATGAGTGAAACAGATGTACCAAAATATTTGTGGAAATAGTGTAACCTTTTTAATTAAAAGTTGTAACATTTGTGGTCAATGTACGTATAATAGATATAACCAATTAAAACAAACGCTATGGCATCTTACTAGCGGTGGTACTAATCAGTATGTTGATAAGAATGAAATCAAAAAAATGAATCTAATTTAAAACTTTAACCAATGGAAAAGAAATTTAGTGTATCAATTGAGCAGACTCACGAATTCACAAGTGAGGACATTAACTACCTAGTTGTAAGTGCATTGGAAGGTGGTATTAATTATTGGTGTCGCAAGGCGATAATCAAATTGGATAAAGATAAAAAATACTTAGGTATTAGCGAAGAAGACTTATCTAGTGTAGAATTTGCTTCAGATGCAATTGGTTTTGGTGGCACGTTGGTATTGTATGATGCAGAGTCTTCAGAAAAATGGGAACTAACCAATGAAAAGATGTTAAAAGGTATTGCGAGGTATTGTTCAGAAAACAATGAGAACCTTTCAGACCTATTGGATAATCACGATGCTTGTACTGCTGACAATATCATTCAGTACGCATTGTTTGATGAAATTGTGTATGGTTAGTTTAATTGGTTAGTTTTGTTTAAAAGGGGAGAGTGATTACTCCCCTTTTTTAATTAAAAATAGTTTGTAATTGTTGTAACATTTATTAATTAAGATGCGTATAATAAATACAAAACGTTATTAATTAATCAATTAAATTATTTTATCATGAAGACACTTGCAGAAAAGTTAGCTAAGAAAAAAGCATCTAAATTAGCTAAAAGAACAATTAGTACAGTTCAAGAAATGGCAAATTTGCTTACTAAACAAAAGTTGTTTAAGGTGTATTACACTACCAATCCCGATTTACTTATCAATTCTAAGTACAATCGTGGTGTAAAAAATGGTCTTGAAAAAACAAGGAAAGATAACATCTTAACCGATATTGATAATGGTGATTATGCTTTTAAAACCACGTTTGTGTTAATTAATTTAGATGCTACCATTATCAACGGTACACATACGAAAAAAGCACTTAGTGAAAGAAACTTACCAATTCCATTTATGATCACCGATGATCCAAAATTCAATGGTGTAAGTGATAGAGAGTTTGCAAACAATCAGTCAATAATCAATAATACCAACTCATGTTGGAGAGCCAAAGGTAATGTTCAATCTGCGTTAGAAGCAGGTGAAAGATGTATAGTAAATATTGATGTATTAACCAACTTAACTGTTAAAAAAAGAGAGTTTGTTGGACAAAAAGGAATCCTTAAATCATCGGTGGTAACTCCCGCAAAAGTTATTCAGATTGTAAATAATTTTGAAGGCAATAGAACTAATGGCAAAGAGTTGAGAGGAACTTATTGCCGTGAAGATTATGCAGACATAATGGAAACCGAAGAATTTAAAGATAAATTCACGAATATTGTTAGAATTCTTGAAAGAATTTATCTTGGTAACACTAAAGTTCGTGGATTTGCAGTGGTTCGTGAATTGGGAATATATTTCAGAGATAGGGATTTGATCCCAAATTGGAATAAAGCATTATATGTTATTGATATCGTTATTAACAAATTCAAAGATTTTGATACATTTGGAGATAAAAAAATGTATGTGGATATAATTGTAAAAGATGTCCTCGAAATAATGTTGAAGAAATAAGATAAAAAGGTTAATCCATTAATATAGTGGATTAACCTTTTAATTTAACTTTTAATTAAAAACATAATAAAATGACAAAGACTGAAATTATTACCCAAGATGTTATTAAGATTACTGTTCCCAATTTATTGGAAATGAATAACACTAGTTTCCTCACATTGACTGAAGGAGTTTGTAATGTAAGGAGAAATACCTATTTCCCTATGGGTTACAATATATTATCTTGCTCTGCTTTAACCAATGAATTAACCGAAAAGGGAAATAGTAGAAAAATCGAATTTAGACTTGACTTGCACAACAATGGCAAATCTATTTGGATTGATGCAAAGCACCTTTTAAAGCCATCTGACATAGCCTATGTGTGTAGTGCAGATATGCAGAGAGCATTAAGATTAAATGGCGAATTATGGCTTATATTCTTCGGAAATGGTTATACTGATTATATCATTAAGAATATTGAAGAGATGAGAAATAATAATGTTCGTCTGATTAGGGGTACTGATGAATTAAGATTAAATCTACTTGGGGAATTATAAATCCAATGAAGAACATTAAAAAAGGTTGCAGAGATGTAACCTTTTTTAATTAAAAACGTATAATAATCATAACCAATTATAATCACAATGGAAACTAGAACATTACATTTCACAGTAGGCGAAAACATGGGCAAGACATTAATGAATATTGCCCAAGAACATATTCTTTACAATCACAGTCCATTAAAAGCATTAAAGTCACTTACTGATAGCATGATTGGCTGTCCACAAGATTTGGCTTTAAAGATACTTAAAGGTGACTATGTGATTCATGTTGATGTAGATACACAAGAATTTCTTGTTGGCAAACGTTTGGAATATGATACTGATTATCCACAATTGGATATTAAAAATTGGTACATACGCAAATCACATGAGATTCTTCATAGTGGTCAAGGTTTGAAGAAAGCAATTAAAGAAGCTAAATTTCAAATGAGATACAGTAAAGTTAAACTATCGTTTGATTATGAACAGATTTTAAATTTCATTTCAGGTGATAGAGATTATATTGTTGATGAAATCATGGAGCTTGAACAAGTAAGTGAAATAGCTTTATTAATTAAAGTTGTTAAGACATACATCGAAGAGTCGTTAAAGATTCAATCAACTATGGATTGGTTACGTAAGACCTACCCAAGCGAATTTATGGGTAAAGATTTATATGTGCCTGATTGGAGAGAATATCATACAATTTTACAAACAGTAATTCAAGATTTTTCTTCTCTTTGTCAGATGGATTTTTCAGATATTGAAACTGAAGAAGATGACCTTACTAAATATATTGATGCGACCAATGAAATTAATGAAGTATTGTCCGAAGGTATTAAACCAGTAGACATTATGGATAACTATTCAGCAGGTTGGTTAAGTCCAGAGGGTGTGTTCTATGGTTTGAATGGTGAGATTGCAAATATGCTTCATAATCAAATTGCTGATGCTTTACAAGATATTGGTTTAATCCCATTGTACGTAGGTGATGAAGATGAGAAGTATTTCCTTAAAGGTGATGAAACAACTAAAGCATATAGAGAAAAGATTAATCCTGATTCATGGCTTGAACAACAAGGTTGGGTTAAAATTCATGGCAATAATGTACAGTTTGCAGGTTGCCTAAATAATCAAATAGGCAAAACAAATGTCAATATGACCGAAGTGCAAATAGATACAATACATAAATATCTACAGGTTTGTCATGGGGGCATTGTACGGCTTGGTTGGAAACAAGAAACATTAAGTGCTGCAAGATTTCAAATGACTGCAAAAAGAAATATGTTCAAATTAAATAAAGATTATTTTGAGTTCTAAGTAACCTTTTTTAATTAAAAACGTATAATAAATATTAGCGAGGTTCGAGAGAGGTGGGAGTAATCCACACCTACCTTATATTGTAATTATTTAGAATGAGAATAAATTAATGTTGTTGTGAATATTAATTAAAATCTTTGTAACATCTATTAATTAAAAACGTATAATTGTTATAAACCAATTAAAATTATTTATCATGGCAAAAATTAAAGTAGGAAACACAGTAACAACATTGGATGACTTATTATTCCCAGTTGAGATGATTGACAATCCAAATCTGACCAATAGCGAATATGCAAAGGTCATTATTGGTCACACAGAAAGAGGAACAATGGATTTGAACTATTGCTCAAAAACTTATGGATTCGTTCCAAACGAAAACATCTTTCCAAAGATTGAAGAAACTTTAAATGATCACGGCATTAAATTTGAGTCGAAATACACTCACGTTAAAGACGTTCGGTTTTATGGTGACTATCGGATTAATGATGCCAACTATACCTATAGGATTAATGGCACAAGCGATGAGATTTTCCCGATGATTAGGGTACAACACTCTTACAATGGTATGACCAAATATCGTATCATGTTGGGTTATTTCAGACTTGTCTGCGCCAATGGATTGGTTATTGCAGTTCAAGAAATGAAGGACTTTAATCTTCAAATCGTTGGCAAGCATACAGTTGAGGCAATTAAAAGATCGTTGGTTGAGTTTGATGGAATGTTGGAAAGGTTTTGTAACGAAGCACCTACCATTACCAAGGCAATCACAAGCAAATATGAAAAACTTGCAAGTAGCAAATTGACTGTTGACCTTGAAGACAGAATTACTGAGGTGTTGGAAGCATCAAAGATTACGGCAGTCGATAATGCCAAGTTTAATACCGTAAATACCATCGTAAATCAAATCAATCTTGAGATGGATAAGAACCTTGGTTATACCGAGATCAACGATTGGTTGGTTTATAATGGCATCAATTGGTACTTGAATGAAGGAAGTAGAAATACCGAATTGCCTGAGAAGAGAATTGAGACAGATTCGAGGGTACTTGAGTATCTATTGGAAACTGTATAATGCTAAATTAAAGGGGAGAGCAATCTCCCTTTTAATTATTTTGGCTGACTATATTAATCTATATCTAGCCAAATCGATGAAAAATATGAACATTTGGCGAGATATAACGTAACATTCTTTAATTAAAATACGTATAAGTAATATATCAATTTACTAACACTTAATAATTTAACGATGAAAACTTTAATTAAGAAAATCGAATGGTGGTTTGACTATTACGTTGCATTCTTTCTAACCAATGGAAATAAGGTCGATAGATACCATCAAGATATGGTTAAAAAATATGGAGAGGATTATAATCATTTTAAATAATAATCATTTTAAATAATAATCATGTACGCAATTGCATTACACGACACAGAAACAGAAGAAGTGGTGGGTTATGTTTACCCCATTGAAACTATGAATTTGCCTGATTTTGATGATAAATTACGTGAATCATGGACTGCCTATCAAGACATATTAGAAGATGTATATACCATTGAGGACTTTATTGAATGGCATAATGAAAACAATGAAATGGAAATTGATTTTGCAATAATTGATTTTATTCAATTGTAACCTTTTAATATATTGTACGTATAATATATTCAATGTATGTTTTTGTTTAAAACAATCGGAGGTGCAGAATTTGCTTAACCAGAGCAACTGCACCTTATTTTAATTTAAAACAATGAAAAAAAAGTTAGACCCATATATTAAAGCATCACGTAGAGGTTCACGTGAAGCAGAGATTGAGAATGATGGTAAATTTAAAAGTATAACCAAAGCACATAAATCTAAAAAGGAATATAGTCGTAAAGACAATCGTAACTTTTTAAATTAAAATACGTATAAGCAATGTACGAGTATTAATTAAAAACTAAAATTATGTTTTACAAGTATGACAAACAAAAACTTCAATACGTGAAAGTCAATTGGATTGATTACGGATTGAAAACATTTGGAGGGATTGTACTAATCTCATTAATCTTAGGATTATCCATTAAGCCAAACATTAAAGATAATTATACTGAATCTGAAGCCAAACTAATAATGTCCAAGTATAATTCTTTTTCTCAAAACAGATTGATTAGAGATATTAAAAGTTTACATTTCAAATTTCCCTATATTGTTTTGGCTCAAGCAATGCATGAGACAAATTATTTCAAGTCACCCATCTTCAATGAGAATCATAATCTCTTTGGAATGAAATTAGCGGTGCTTAGAATGAACATCGCTAAAGGCACACATAACGAACATGCATATTATGACAATTGGAATGAATCATTAGTTGACTATGCATTGTACGCATCAACATACCTCTCTGTATTGAAAACAGAAGAAGATTACTTTGAATACTTGGAACAGAACTATGCCGAAGATAAACAGTATGTTCCTAAATTAAAAAGAATAATTAAGGACAATAATCTACAATCCTATTTTAATTAAAAACATCATTTGCTTACGAATTGAAAGTACCTTCAACTAGTAAGAACAACTTTCAATTCGTAAGTAACCTCAGCTAGTAAGAACAACTTTCAATTCGTAAGTGACTTACTTTAATTAACAATCATAAGATACTCATCTTAAGTAAGATATAATGTTATTTTTTTTGTAACCTTTTTTAAAGAAAAACGTATAATTAATAAAATATAAGGTTTAATTGGTTAGGTTTAAGTTAGGTTTAGAATCCCCCGATAGCACCCAAGCATCGGGGAATTCTTTTTTGTGGTAACTTACAATCTGTAAGCAAAATTAACAAATAAGTTTTAATTTAAAAGTATTTCACAAGACCGAACACTTTCAGTTTAAAAGTTTTTGTAACCTTTTTGTTTTAAATTCGTATAATGAATATAATTAGCGAGGTCTTTCGAGGGTGGGAGTAATCCATACCTGCCTTATAGTGTGGTTATTTAGATTGAAACTAAATTATACTTTGATTTGTGAATTGTAAATATTCTCTGTAACATTTTAAATTAAAATACGTATAATTGTTAAACCAATTAAAATTGTTATTATGATATTTACGACAATCGGACAAGCGAAGAAACAAACAGGTTTATCTTACTTAGGTGGAATTAATATTTCATCAAAGATGATTAAGAATAAAAAGGTAAGCGGAAACTATACATATATTATTTATCTTGCACCAGCAAATCAAAGCGGATATAATGTATGTCTATTTAGCACTCCCGAATGCAGATTAGGCTGTTTAGCCACAAGTGGTAGAGCAAGCATGGAATTACATTCAAACGGAATTAAACGCATTCAGAATGCTCGTATTGCCAAAACAAAACTATTTTTTGAACATCGAGACTTTTTCATGGAATGGATGATTGCCGAAATTAAAATGTATCAAAAAAAGGCATTGAAAGACGGTTACGATTTTTCAGCACGTTTGAATGGCACAAGTGATATTGATTACACGAGAATTAAATTCGATGGTAAAACAATCTTTGAACACTTTCCCGAAACTTTGTTTTATGATTATACTAAACAAATCACAAAATTTAGTTGGTTACCAAATAATTACGATTTAACGTTCTCATATTCAGGTCATAATGTCGATGAATGTATAATGGTACTTGAATCTAAAATGAATATTGCAGTTGTGTTCGATGTAAAGAAAGGCAACGCATTGCCCGAAACCTTTATGGATTATCCAGTTGTCGATGGAGATTTGACTGATGCGAGGTTCTTGGATAAGAAAGGTATTGTCATTGGTTTAAGATTCAAAAGGATTGCAGATAAGGAAGCGGAACAAAGAGTATTAAACAGTGTGTTCGTTGTGAAACCTTAAATTAAAATAACCATTGTGATGTAACAATTGCAATGGCTATTTCGTATAATAATTATAACTAATAAAATAACATTATGTATAAAGTCAGTTTAGAATTTAACGTAGATGGTGAAAATCCTTTAGATGCTGTAAAGGAAATTGCAAACATATTGACGACAGACATATATGGTTTAACATATATTGTGCAAAACGAAGAAACATCAGAATTATTTACTGTTGACTTAGCAGAAGAAGATGTCGATGCGGTGTTACCATTAAAAAGATATAAACAATTTATAGTTAATATAACCAATTAAAAATTATCAAATGAAAAAAGGAATTTTATCAAGTGTATGGGATGATGGTATTGAAATCTCTACCAATGCTGAATTAGATGAAGAAACTGGTGAAGTCATTGGTGAATATTTTGATACTGATGATCTTAATTTAAATATTAAGATTAGCGAAATCTTCACAGATGAAGATGGTAATGTACATACTCTTTGTCCTACTTGTCAAATGTTTATCATGAGAGAGAAATGTATTGAAGGTGAAGGCAATGGACATGATTATGATGGTCAATTGATTTGCTCAGACCCTTATTGTGAAACTAATTTAATTAATAAGTGGTAGCTATTCAGCGGATGCATAATAGAGTCGAAGATCGAATGTTAGATCGGCACTTATTAATTTATTAACTTTTAATTAAAATATCATGACAACTAAATACAAGATTTGGCTTGAGATTGAGAGAATTGACACCGATGAAAACGGTGATGAAGAATACAGCGATTGTGATTGTCCTGAATCAGTTGGCTATCGTGATACTTTTGAAGATGCGAGGGATTTCGTTAATGACATCATAAAGAACTTTGGAGAAACTGATTAGTAATATTCACTAAGTACCAATGTACAATTTAAATTAAAATTTATTAATAACTAATAATGTCCTAAGCATGACGATAAAAGGCTTACTCACTATGACTGGCGAAATGTTTGAGGATGAATTTGATTTAGATGGAGAGATTAATGAAGCATTGTTTGAGGTTTATTCAGACGATGATCTTTATCTTCCCGATGAATATGACCCTTGGTTCACCGAAATGTGTGAAGAACTTGATGAGATATTATTAGATGAAGAATTCTTATTGGATTAGTAACCTTTACGTACCATTGTACGTATAGGCAATGTACGATATTAATAATTTAAATATACCCAATGTACAGAATAAAGAATAATGCCCGCAGAGATACCATTCAGGCAAACATTAATATTCTTGAAAGTGCAATTATGTATCAAGAAAGAAATGTTAAAGGGATGGAGAAAGATGTTGCCAAATACAAACGTTGGGTTAACAAAGACAGAAATAAACTTGCTGAACTTAAAGAATTACTTAAAACTAAATTTTAATTAAAATACTATGAACATACCTAATTTTATTGAGAACATCGACTGGTCATTATTACGCCAACAGAAAAGAACCCTTCTTGAAACCATTGAGGCGGAGAAAGGAGGTTTTGAAGAAATGTTGAACAACCTTGAAGGCATTGTAAATCTTATTGATCATTTACAAGACTATGCTGTCGATGTATTGGGCATTGATGAAAACTATGTCTTTGATATGGAACTCGAAGAAGAACGAGAGAAGGAAACACCTCAAGAACTATTTGCCAGAGAAATGGCTGACACAATCTATGATTTGGTTGTTGAAGGTGAAGGCATTTATTTTGATATGCCTGAAGGTATGACCATAGAATTCGTTGATGAAGTACTTAACAACCAGTATAATATCGATATTATGAAAAGTGATATGAGAGAGGCTATTCTCAATGATGTACTGGAACATCCTGAAGATTTTGATACAGAAGAGATCGATAGTAATGACGGCACAATTAAAGTGCTGTGTTATGATTATACTTTAATTGAAAAGTATGGTGGTACTATTGATCACTTTATTGAGAACGAATACAATAAGACCAGAACTAAGACATTAAAGCTTTGTCCACATTGTTACAGCGATAATGTACAAATCAGGGGATGGCGTAATGCCAATACTGGTAAATATATTCAAGACGACAATAACTGTGACTGCATGGATTGTAATGTGGATTGTGATGAACTTTTGGAAGTTGAAATGCCTTATTTAAGGGAAGTTATTGGATTCCAAGTAATTAATAAAGATGGCAATGTACATCCAAGATTGATGAATTATAAACATATTTGCAGACTATCTCAAGCAAATGAAATAATTGAAAGTACTCTCAATAAAGACGGTATGTCAACGTACAGACTACTAACTATTTGGTCAGGCGTTATGAACGAAGAACCTGAACCAATATTTGGTGGAGACCCAAGAAGTTAGATTATAAAAGTATACTACATTATTTTAACCTCCTGTATTTAATTATACAGGAGGTTTTTTTATTACATGTATTTAGTTATACCTAAGATTACTTTTTATGATAAATCAAAATGTACTCAACGAATTGATTATTAATTTAAAACTTAAGCACAGCAAAATCCAAGAATTATTATTAGAGCATTGTACGGATATTAATTTAGAATATATACAACTAGTTTTAATTAAGATTAAAACATCACAAAGAAACAAAGGATATGGTTCAGCTGTAATGTCCGTGCTTATATCATTTGCCGACACCCAGAATGTACAAATCAGATTGTACATGAAGGATGTTTCTGAATTAAAAAGATTACAGGGATTCTATATTAAACAAGGATTTGTTTTAATTAAGAATAGTGTGAATAAAGAAATGGTATATAACCCAAAGAAAATAAATAAAAAATAGTTGCATGTTTCTGTAACATTTATTATCTTTGTTACGTAGAAGAAATGTGATTGTTATGATAGGGCTGAATCTCCTAAGACCACATGAGTGAGATTTAACAATATGGTGGTTTATGATAATCATTATCTGGGGCAGTAATGTCACGGAACAAGTCCTAGGTTTGTAACCTAGGCAATGGGGAAGTAGCACAAAGGGTAAGTGTACTGGACGCAGGGATGTTGGTTCGATTCCACCCTTCTCCACGAGAAAACCAACCGAAAGGTAAATAAGCACTACGGGGTTATTTGCTGTCCTACGGCAATGGTTACGTTAAGACAGTTCATCCTGTCACGATGAGTAGCGTAAAGAACTTATTGGGAAGTGATATGTTTGACAATTAATAAGAGATAACAAAATCCTTTTCAATAAGTTTTTATTTTTAGTAACCTTTACTCATCATTGTACGTATAAGCATTGTAGTAATTTAATTAACAATAAAAACAATGAAAGCATTTAAAGTATTTGACTCAAATTGGAAATGTAAAGATATGCAATATGCAATAGGAAAAATTTATAAACTTAAAGAAAATGGTGTTCTTTTAAAACCAATTTTATGTGTACAAGGATTCCACGCATGTCAGAAAATTAACGATTGTTTTGAATATTACGCCTTTGACTCAACCAATAAAGTTGCTGAAGTAGAATTATTGGGAGCTATTGATGGCATAGGCGGTAATAAGCAATGTACAAATATAATTAAAATAGTTAAAGAAATATCTTGGAGTGATTTGCTTACCCTTGTTAATATTGGTCATGACTGTACGGGACACAGTAACTCAGGAGACAGGAACTCGGGACACAGTAACTCGGGACACAGTAACTCAGGAAACAGTAACTCAGGAAACTGGAACTCAGGAAACTGGAACTCAGGAGACAGTAACTCAGGTTTTTTTAATACTATCACACCAAATAAAATTTATGTTTTTAATAAATTGGTTTTAAGAGAAGAATGGGAAAATGCAATAAAGCCAAATTTCATTAACATATCATCAACAAAATGGATTTCATTTTCAGAAATGACAGACCAAGAAAAGATTGAGAATTCAAGTGCTTTGATTTGTGATGGGTATTTAAAGAAGTATACTTATAAAGAAGCGTGGGCAAATTCTTTTAAAAACGCAACGGTTGAAGACATCAAGTTACTTAAAGCATTGCCAAATTTTGATGCAAAGGTGTTTGAAGAAATAACGGGTATTATAATTGATTAAACATTATCAAAATGAATTAATATAGTAGTTAATAAATATTACCAATGTACAAGAAAGAAATATTAAGATCAACATATAGAAAAACCAATATGGAAATTCTACAATCATCCATCTCTGACAATCATCAAAGCGCAATGTTCTTTCATAATGTTATTGCTTGGGGAAGTAAGGGAGATGGAATATTTGTATTAAGAATCGAACAAGAAGGTGAGATTGAATATAAAGGTAAAGTATATACTGGAAAAGAAATTAGACAATTAGGTTTAGAGTTTTTAATTAATGATAATGATATTGATTCTGAAACTAAAGTTACAATTCTGGTCGATGCTTGGTTCGTTATCAGTGAAGTAATTAATAAAGACTTCAATTCAGTTCTATATGCCACTCAACAAGACGAATCATTAATTTTTGATAATTATGATGAAGCAATTGAAATGTTTGAAGAATATTTAAAATAAATGATTATCTACGTAACATATAACATATCTGTTACGTATAATAAGCAGAAATTTTTATTAACGAAAAATTAGTATCATGAATCAAAAATTACAAGAAGCAATACTTGCTTCAATTAAAACAGTGGTAGATAATACCACATGTCAAGTATCATATGATGTTCACACATCAGTTGATAGAGTTGAAATGTTTGGTAAAGAGAAGGTGATTAAAACTCATGTCAATATCACAATTTCTGATATTCCTGTCGATACATCACATAAAGAATAAAAATAACATTTAAATTAAAATTAATATTATGACAAAAATTGAAGGTCTTTTAGCAATTTCATTAATAGCAAATTGCTTACTCTTTATCGGTTTTCTTTATCTTAAAAATACATTACAAAACACAATCAATTTATTGAATGGTGTTATTAAAAGAATGGGAATTGAAATCCAAATTGTTAAAGGTAAAACAGCAGTAAAAGAATAATATACCAACGTGAAACCCAAGCCAGTAAAGCCTCTTCGAAAGAACGTAACTTACAGTTAAAGCCTGTAAAACATTAAAAATAAGTTGCCTGCTGAAGACAGACAGTAATAGAATTAGTAACCAATAGGTGAATGTCTAATTACAATCCTCAGCTAAGAGGATGTTGTTCTGGGGTAAGATATGTGAAGACCTGCAAGAGGGACAAAAGATAAATGACGAGGTTGGATCGGTTTGCATAATACATACCTTACATGCAAACCAATGGATGGAGAAGTGACATCGGTAAGGTAATGGGAGTCTCTTCGGTAGTTGTTTATTTATTATTATTTGGGTTGCTTTTTGATTAATTAGTTTTGTATGTCACCCTGTGTGTGATTAGCACAGGGTGACTTTTTTAAATTAAAATTTTATTATGAAAATAGAATTCTCTGAAGAAACTGGATTACTCTTTGTTAATGGCGTGGCAATTGCTGCTGAAATGCTTGCTTACATAAACAACGTTATCGTTTATAGCCCCCAGTTTAATTGTAGCGTTAATATCAACGATAACGTAAACGAAACCAAAGTAACCATCGGTAAAGAAGAACTGGATGAAATCGATAAGTATATACTAACAGATAACCTTACTCTGGCTAGTGATTGTGACTTCGAACATATTGATTTTAATTTTAATCTTAATTAAAAACATGACAACAATTCTTATTGGATTAATTGGACTAGCCTTATTATACATCACAGGAATTATCGTTCAAATAATTAAAATTATCATCGATAGTATTACAATTGCCTTCAGTAGAAATATATTTAACATTATTGGTAAACTAAATTATAACTTCGAATTTACAATAGTTCTAGGTGCACTTACTCTTAGTGTAGTCAGTATTGTAATATTTGTAATACGGGAAATTTCACATATTATTTAAACCAATAACATATTAACCCTAAATTAAAATATCCTATAGAGGAAAAATCAATTTACGGTGAAAATATTATTAGTGATGACATAAATGTTGCAAATTCAATATTACTATTTGTAATCTTTCCTGCCTATTATACGTATAATCAACAATGGTTCGTGATCACAAGTCACGCAATAGACTCCGCAGCACCACAAAGTGTAAAACAAATCATTACTAATATGTAAAGTTAATTATAACCAGAAGTGCAATGTACGGCACTTATAAATGCAACTAAATATAATTACCAATTAATTATTACTATTAGTGTAACTTACGGCACTTATCAATGTATAATACTTATTTACATTATAGTTATTGTACACATGCTAATGTACGATGCCAGTAGTATAATTCCTAATGTACGGTTAGCATCCGTACAACTCTGATGAATGCCAACAGCCAGAATGCTTTTTAAATTTAAATCCTTATTGTTTGCATAACATTTAAATTTATATTATTGCACTGCTATTTAGAATCATTCTAAGCGTTATGCTTGTAACATTTATTCCTATTGTACGTAATATAGCCGTACACGCTTCTACCTATTGTACGTAATGTGAAGACCTATTGTACATACTAATGTACAACTAAACATATCTTCACCCTAAATCGATTTTTACTCTAAGGGATATTTTAAAATTGGGTTAATATATAATTAGTCTCTGTGGTTTTAATTATTAATTTATAATTTTTTATAAATTTAACTTTGGCGAAAATAAATTTAGGGCAGAGGATGGGCGTGTGGGGCATCCGTTTTAACTATAAATGTTAAAATTTAATAATACCTAATGTTGTATATTTCATGAATTAATAATAATTATAAGCCAAAACATTAATTAATGTTGGACATATCCATCATTACCAATAACTATTGCCTATTATCAATCATTATCTGACATTTCATTACACTTTCTTCCACAATGCTCCACCAGAATATTAAGCCATCTGTTTCTTAATGTATAAGTAGCTGATTTTCAACAATCATCTAATTTACATAAAAGGTAATTAAAAATATTGGTTTAAATATGCGAAGTACAATAAAACATAGTTATAGTACATATAAATAAAAAATGATAATTAATAATTATTTATTGATTATCGATAAATAATTATTGTTTTTCGATAAATAAATATTGTTATAAAGTTATGGTAAGTGGTGATTAAATATTACTATTAGTGATGATAATTAAATATTATTTCTGTAACCTTTTATTTGTATATTTCGTATTTATGTGAAAGAGAATGTTATGATAAAAGATAGTTATGAATGGAATGGTGGTATAATTCCAAAAGAACAAATACTAAAATATATTGAAAGTTATTGGAAAGCAAAAGATAAAGCACCATATATCAAATTTTTTAATAAAATTGGTTTAGAGTCAAAAGATTATGAAAAGCCAAAACAATCTAATGAATGGACAACGAAATATAAGCCAGAATTGTTAAATGTTCTTTCACAAATTCAAGCACCAACTGAATGGAAAAAAATGGTTATGGATGCGATGAGAATTGAATATTATGCATGGGGATTAGTAAATATTCAAAAAGTTCATCCAAATAAGGTATTTGATAAATATGGGGATAATTGGTCAAGATTAATGAAAGATATTGGAAATCCAAATTTCCAGAATTATGGTAAAGAACTAAGTAATCCTAATTACCCATATTGGAAAGTATTTTGCAAATTAAAGGGTTCTATAGAGGATTATTATTTTGGTGATGTTTTATCATAAGTTTTAATTAAAAATTTTATTAAAAAGGTTATTGATTAATTTCTGTAACCTTTTTTAATTTATTACGTATAAGTGATAGTTAGTTAACATTTAAAAATAATTTTTATGAATGCTATTTTATTTTCAAAAGTTGATCCTGAAGATTATTGGGTTTGCGGAGGACTTGTTTTTAAAGTTCAGAATACTTTGACGTATGAAGAGAGTTATAATGAAATTAAATCAAAACTTGAATCAAGTGAGGTTATTAATCATTTAATTGAGGATAGGTGTTTATTGGATGATTTATTTAATGGGGATGAAAGTTTCAAGTTTGTTAATACTTATTGGAGATTTGGACTTCATTTCGTTTTCATTAATGATAATGAAGATGAGGTTGAATATAAGATGAGTGCTGATTATGTTTGGGTAGTTTAAATATTAATTATGAAATCAATATTAGTTGAGATAACATCTGCATTTGTACAAGACCCTTCAAGACCAAGACCTAAGTGGTGGGATAATTACATTGGTGAGAAATTCAGGTGTTATGATAGTGAAGGATGGTGGAAATTATCTACATGGGGATTAAAGAAGTTATCTAAGTTAAAGGGGAGTAAAAGTTACTATGCAATAATTCATAAAGAATGTGGTAAGGTTGTAAAAGGGTAATAAATTTAATTATCTCTGTAACTTTAATAATTATATTACGTATAATAATTAAATAATTACTATTATGGATTTAGAAACTTGGATTGTAGTTGAAAATGGTGATATGTTTGAAGGAACAAGAGAACAGTTTATGGATTGTTTCTTTTCAAATGCAGATGATGAAGAAATTAAAGATTGGTGTTTTGATAATGGATATAAACTTAAAATAGGTGAAGAAACAATCTTCGCTTAATAATTAATTATTACTGTAACATTTATAATAGTTATTACGTATAATTATTAATACATATAAACACTAAAAAACTAAATCATGAAAAAGAAAATCAATAATCGTTTAATTAGAACATTCAAGCCTTGTTATGATCCATCTAATATAGGAATATCAGATAAAGAATCTCTTCCAATTAAAGAGTGGATTGAGAAATATAGAACTATGGTTAAAGATCAGTCTGATATTGTTTGGCTTGTTTGTAGAAAAGAATTTATGTCTGATAAAGATATGAGATTTTTCGCTGTATGGTGCGCTCGTCAGAGTTACCAGTATTGCACAGACGAAAACCCGATTGATCAGCGAAGTATTGATGCCATTGATTGTGCAGAAAGATTTGCAAATGGACTAGTCACGGAAGATGAATTGTCTGCTGCTGCGTCTGCTGCTTGGTCTGCTGCTTGGTCTGCTAAGTCTGCTGCTGCGTCTGCTGCTAAGTCTGCTGCTGAGTCTGCTGCTTGGTCTGCTGCTTGGTATGCTGCTTGGTATGCTAAGTCTGCTGCTGAGTCTGCTGCTTGGTCTGCTGCTAGGGATGCTAGGTCTGCTCAAATAGATCAACTTTTAACTTATTTTAAATAGTTAATTACATACTAATACATAAAGCTTTTGTAACATTAATAATTCTTTTGCGTACAAGTGATTATTTACTATTAATTAAAATTTATTTATTATGGAAAAATTATTTCCAGTATTATTTAATGGAAAATCCTATAAGAAAAGGGATTGTGATGAAGTATTTTTAGATTATTATGTTTGCATAGAAGCATTAAATGGTGAAGGGGGTGTTTATCTATCAGATGGTCTTTGGATATATCCTGATGGAAGTACTGATTGTGATTATTAATAATTATGTTTGTAACTTTTTATTTTTTATTACGTATAAGGATTATTATTCATTAAAAAATTATTATTATGAAAGACAAGTATTTTATCATAGACTTTAGGAACATGGATTACATGAAGAATGAAAATGGTGAGATTAATTATTATGATACTTTAGAGGAAGCGTGTAATGTTTGTGGGATGTATGAATTTGAGAATGCTTGGGTTTGTAAATTAATTTATAATCATATTGAAGTTTCTGAGGAACTATAATTAAGTTTGTTGTATATATTTTAATTAAAATTATTATGAAAAAGCAAAAAAGGGCTTTTAAGGTAAACTACAGTCTTGATTGGGTGTATGGTGTTACCTTAGAACAATTAAGGGAAGATATTGATGCTATTGAGAAACTGGGTGCAACCAGAATTGATATTACAATAGATAATGAATACTACGGTAGTGATTATTTGGGTATTCAAGCAGTATCCTTAAGAGAGGAAACTGATGAAGAGTGTTTAAAGAGAGAGAAAGATGAGAAGGAACGTATTAAAAGGTATTAACAGATGGAGTTGGATCAGTATGAAAAACTTAAATTAAAATTTGGTCAAAAGTAATAGTTATTAATAGTTAATATTTGTTAATGGTTGATATTTGTTATTAATTAATAGTTATTTTATGAAATTAATCATTGAGATATTTGGAAGGCATAAGTTAAGAATATTATTAGTATATTTAATATCTATAGTTGCGAATTCTCTTTGGTTAGTTGAGCCATATGTTTTGGGTAAGATGATAGATGGTATAATAATTAAGTCTTATTATTGGGTGACTATCTTTATAGTCATTAATATATTTTTTGTTGGGTTTGGTTATATCAGGAGGGTTTTAGACACGAAGGTATTTTCTGGGTTATATAATGAGCTTATATTAAGATATATTACAAATAACATCAGTACATCAGACACATCGATTATTATAGCTAGAACTGAGATGTCGAGGGTTATAACGGATTTTCTTGAGAATTCGATACCGATGTATATAACAATAATTTATTCTACGTTTGGTTCTCTTATTGCGATATTTTTAATTAATAAGTCTTCGGCAGTAATTGTTGGATTAATGTTAATTCCCATTTATTTTATTACGAGATTTTTTTATTTTAAATATAAGAAGATGACCAATGTAAATAATTCGAATAGTGAATTACATGTTAATAAGATTCAGACGAAAGATGTTTCAATAATTAACGATTATTTTATAAGAAGGAGAAGGATATTAATAATGGATTCAACACTTAGTGCAAAGAATTTTGCAACGTTTGATTCATTGGCATTATTATTTATGATAAGCACAATGATTTATTATATTTCGACATCAAAATGCAGTATGGGTGATGCAATGTCATTTTATGGATATATTAATAGATTTGTGTATTCTTTAGGAGTGTTTCCATATTGCATAAATGTGTTGGTACAGATTAAAGATGTGACGAAAAGAATTAGTGAATAATTATTAGTGAATAATTAATTATATTTGTAACATTAAACATTACTATTACGTATAAGTGATAATACATATAATAAAACAAACATAATGAAGACAAACGAGGAGATATACAGGAATCTAATGATTGAGCATTTCAAGCCATCATTTCCATATTCTAATATTGAAGAAAAGGTTGATGGAGTTACTGTTGCAAACATTTAAATTAAAATATTATGACTTATTTAACGATTAGAGTTACAGATGATGCAACACCTACAACAACAGAATACACGCATGTTACTAGTTATGATGTTAGAGAGAATTGTGTGTTTATAGTCATGGCTAATGATACTGTAACTATATTGCCATTACATAGCATTGCGGAAATAAAAGTTATAAAATAAGATAATGGTAAAAGTGGTAGGCAATATAATACTTACGAAGAAGCATTAGAAGATGGATTGGTCGAAGGTTTAGAATTACTTAACGAATTAAAACAAATGAAATGAAAACATTAAAAGATTTTACTCCCGAAATTAAAGCTAAAATTCCTGAATATATTAACAATGCATTAGAAGGTGTTTTCGGTGGTGAAAGATACTTTAAATTAAATTTTGAATGGTATTATTAGTTTTTTATTTTACGTTATTTCTTATAATTCCTCCCTATTTGGTTGGGTGGCTTATAAGCAAATATTATCGTATAGGGTGGGAAGCAAGAACATCTTCAATTCATAGGGTTATATTGTGGTTTGTAGGATTCATAGTTTTAATCATTGAAATTATTTTAACTTTAATGTTTTACCATATATTTGAATTAATTACATATTTAATATTTTAAATTAAGATTTAATTGTTATGAACGAATTGCAAAAGAAAAGAGAAGAGTTTAAGATGAATGTAATTAAAGAAGAACTTAGAGAAAGATGCGTTAATCTATATTATCAAAATCTTCAATTAAAGTTCATGATTGGTGAAATGATATATGATGAGTGGTTAATAAATATATTATAATTAAATTGTAACCTTTTTCTTTTATTTACGTATAATTACATATAATTCATTAAATCAAATAAAATGAAAACATTAAAAGATTTTACTCCCGAAATTAAAACTAAAATTCCTGAATATATTAATAACGCTTTAACTGGCGTTTTTGATGGCGAAAGATATAATAACTTTTCTTTTGAAAAAGCCGAAAAAGCTGTTAACTGGAATTATGAAAAATGTGGAAAGAAAAAACCAATTATTATCGTTGCTGAAAATATTTATGAAGCACAAATTTATTTTAACTATTTAAAAGCAAATAAAAACTTTCATCCATTATTGGGTCTATTGTATAATTTTAAAAATAATGAAAATAAACAATTTGATGAAAATTTTGTTATAAATAGTCAGTTGAATAGTCAGTTGAGAAGTCAGTTGGATAGTCAGTTGAGAAGTCAGTTGGATAATCAGTTGAATAGTCAGTTGAATAGTCAGTTGAGAAGTCAGTTGGATAGTCAGTTGTATAGTCAGTTGAATAGTCAGTTGGATAGTCAGTTGAGAAGTCAGTTGAATAATCAGTTGAATAGTCAGTTGGATAGTCAGTTGAATAGTCAGTTGGATAATCAGTTGAATAGTCAGTTGAGAAGTCAGTTGGATAATCAGTTGAATAGTCAGTTGAGAAGTCAGTTGGATAGTCAGTTGAGAAGTCAGTTGGATAATCAGTTGAATAGTCAGTTGAATAGTCAGTTGAATAGTCAGTTGAGAAGTCAGTTGAATAATCAGTGGAATCAGTTGGATAATCAGTTGGATAATCAGTTGGATAGTCAGTTGAGAAGTCAGTTGTATAGTCAGTTGTGGAATCAGTTGAATAGTCAGTTGGATAGTCAGTTGAGAAGTCAGTTGGATAATCAGTTGAATAGTCAGTTGAATAGTCAGTTGAATAGTCAGTTGTATAGTCAGTTGTGGAATCAGTTGAGAAGTCAGTTGTGGAATCAGTTGGATAATCAGTTGGATAATCAGTTGGATAGTCAGTTGTATAGTCAGTTGTATAGTCAGTTGTGGAATCAGTTGAATAGTCAGTTGGATAGTCAGTTGAGAAGTCAGTTGGATAATCAGTTGAATAGTCAGTTGAATAGTCAGTTGGATAGTCAGTTGAATAGTCAGTTGTGGAATCAGTTAAATAATCAGTTGGATAGTCAGTTGAGAAGTCAGTTGAGAAGTCAGTTGAATAGTCAGTTGGATAGTCAGTTGAAAACCTATAATAATTCATATTTATTTACACTAAATGTTTATTCTAATAGCTATTATACTTGGTTTAAATTTATAAAAGATGAATTTAATCTACCATTAACAATTGAAAATGATTTTGAAGAATGTTTTTTATTGCAAAGAGAATCGGGAATTTATTCTGCAATTTTCTCTGAAATGGTATGTATAGTCTCAAAATACCCAAAGAAAGTTAATAGAAACTTGAATAATGATTTACATTCAACATCGGGGATTGCTATTGATTGGGGATATTCATCAGAATTAACTAACTTTAATTCATATTATATTAACGGAAGAAATATACCGACTGAATTGTTTAATAGTGTTTTAAATAAGAAATATACTTTTGAGGAATTTTGTTTAGAGAATAATGAAGATATCAAGGGTGGAGTAATTGCCATTATTAAAGAAAATTTTGGTAATGAAGAATTGGTGAAATTTTTAAATGCTGAAGTAATTGATACTAAAGTATTTAATCATTTATCAGGTCATAAAGAAACTCAAAAGTTATGGAGAACAAAAAACGTTATTAATTGTTTAGTTAATGATAAGGGAGAGCAAGGGGAATACATGTCTTGGTATGAGATAACATGTCCATCAACTGGAACTGTTTATATGTTAGATACTTTACCAACATTTAAGAAGGTAGATGAATGTGCAAAGTTTCATAGACCTTCACAAATACCAAAAGAATTAGAATATAATTTTACACAATTTAATAATTAAAAATGTTTGCAATTGTTGTAACTTTAATTATCTTTGTAACGTATAATAATTAACAATTTAGAATGGGTAACGGCTAAAGAAAATCATTATCATGCCGTTAGTACTGGATTAAAACCAAAGAATATTAATCCAACAGGGATTAATCAATATAGTAAAAAATAATTAACAATTTAAATTTAAAAATTATGAAAGTTTTAGAACAGGTTGGACATCAGGGTAAATAATTGCTCCTCATTACAGTAATGTGATGATGATAATCCCTTTAATTGCTGGAAACTCTTACTATTAAGTTAAAGACAATCAGCAGCCAAGCTTGATTATTCAAGAAGGTTCATCGACTATGATGGTGACATCAGTACACTCAAGTGAGTGGAAATGGGGGATAACTTAGAAATGAGTTAAAGATATAGTCAAATCTTATAAGAAATTATAAGCAGTTCATAAGAGAACGTAGTTAGCGTAACGAACTAATTAGAATATAATGGATACCCAATGGTTTACAATTAATGAAATCCCTAAAGAAGCAAAAAGGGTTGAGAAAATGTTTATTGCTGCTTCTGAGCAAAGTGGAAGTGTACACGCTTTGTGTGGTAAGTATGACTTGTATTCATTAGAAGATGGATTTTGTGTAGATGTTTTGGATGATTGCAGAATCAACCATACGTTCAAACAGAACATTAATGAGAATTCATTGAATAAGAATATTGAACTTCCGATGAAAGACCATAGGAGTTCAGTACTTCCAAAGGGGAAGTATTTTGTTGGTATTCAACAAAGATATGATCCATTGCAAAAATTGTGGAAGAAGGTTCAGGATTAATTTTAATTAAAAAAGGTTATAATTATTTGTAACCTTTTTTAACTTTGTTGCGTATAATGAATAAAATAGGAAGATGAAAGATATTGATGGGCGTTTGTTACGTAGGAGACTTGATGAAAAATATTATGGTTTTATGGATGAAAGATTTAAAAATCTGTAACATTAACAATTGTTATTCGTATAAGTAATAAAACTAAGTATTATGAAGGAAGTATTTGTTGGTAATATTCTTATTGCAGACTTCATTAATTTAAACGATGGGAATTGGAGAAATCAAGTTATTATTGATGCTTCTAATGGTCGTAACATACCACGTGAGAATACTTTAATGTATCATTCTTCATGGGATTGTTTAATGCCAGTTGTTGAGAAGATACAGGGAATTGTGATTAGAGAAGGTCATGAGGTTTGTGTTGAATTTTACGAAGGATTACCCAATGTAAAAGAAACTTATGTGACAATAGGCGAAAATGTTGAGGTATCTCATCCTGATCCAAAAACTGCAATTTGGTTGGCAGTTGTTCAATTTATTAAATTGTATAACAAAGAAAATAATTGAAAATGCTGAAAATATTTAATTGTGAAGAAATTTATGGGGACAATATTTTAATTGCAAAATTTCTAGGGTGGTTTCAAGAAAATGAAGATTGGTATTCATACCGAGATGATAAAAAGTATTTAATGCTTCCAACATTGAGTGGTGAATTTGAATTAAGTTTTCATGCTTCATGGAATAATTTAATGCCAGTTATAGATAAGATAGAACATTTATATGAAGACGAATATACACTACCACGTTTTGAAATAAATTCTCATCATTGTATATTCAGACGTAAAGATTTCTACTGTATTGCAGGGTGTTACCATACTTCACCAGAAAAAATATGCTTCAACACTAAATTAGAATCTGCATGGCATGTAGTTGTTCAATTTATTAAATGGTATAACAAACAAAACGAATTTTAATTAAAATAATTATTGATTATGAAAAAATTATTTGTAAGTTATGAATTAGCTGTAAGGCTAAAAGAAAAAGGGTTTAACGAACCGTGTTTTGCTATTTACGATAATGGACGTTTTTTACTTAGGTACAAGTCTATTAATTCTAAACTTAAACGAAACGTTAAGATGGATAAGAAGATAAATCAACCTTTGGTGTCTGTTCCTACGTTTCAACAAGTTACCGATTGGCTAAGAGAAAAACATGACATTCATATTCATATTTCAAGATTATATTGTTATATTGATAATAAACCAAGAACTTTTGATGGATGGTGTGTTTACGTTGACAATGGGATTGAAGATTCTGATTTGGAATGCAATTCTATGTTTATTAAAACATTTTATCCTTCATATAGTGAAGCTTTAGATAAAGCTATTGAAGAAACATTAAAACTTATTTAATTAAAAGTTTGGAATTGCCGTAACATTTATTATCTTTGTGCTATGGAAAATAATTTAAATGAGTTAAAATATAAAATAATTGAATCGCTTTCAAACGAAAACGTAAAAAAATTATTAATTTATAAAGATATCGAAGGCAATACTGTTGATAAATTTTATTTGGATAATAAAATTTCTGATATGGAAACAACTGGCTTTTGTTATTTGGTTTCATTACTAATTTATCATGCAGATGGGAAATCAAAAAAATGGATGTTCAAGACAATAACAGATGAATCATTCGTAAAGGAAAATGGTACACATTATTTTCTTTTAAATAAAGAAAGCAAAGAAATATTGGATTTGACTTCCGATCAATTTAAAGGAATAAAAATTCCTTATGAAAAGTCTAAGGGAATACCAATTAGGTTTCTTAATAAAAACGTGAAAAAATATGCAACAATTTTAAATATTAAATTATAAAAGTTGTAACATTTTCATTATATTTACGTAAAATATATAATCTATAAATTTAATAATAATTATCATGAAAGCAGAGGTAGAAAAAACCAAAATTAGCGTTGTTTGTAATGGATGTGGTAAAGCATTCACAACCACTATTGGATGGGCAATGAAGAGAAAAGATAAACTTATTTGCTCAAAATGTGTCAACGCAAAAGACGTTAATGTTAATGAAGATATTGACGTTAAAACAGCCATTGAGATTCTAAAGGGATATGGTTTAAAAGTTCAGTAATTTATGCAAACAAAAGAAGAAATTGAACTTACTTACGGTTCATTGCCAGATGTTCTAAGTTTAGAAAAGGTAAACACTCTTTTAAATAAAAAGACCAATAAATATAAGTTGGTTAATAATTTAAAGGAAGAGGTTCTACATTTTCTTAGTGCAGAAAATATAGTGCTTGAGGAAGGTGTTAAGACTTTTTTAAATAAGAATGATGTTGAACAATCAATTAACATAATTACCATTGATAAAAGACTAGTGATTTTATTGGTGGATAATTATGTTATTTGGAATAAGAAAAACATAATTAAAGGAACTGCCGAAAAAATACATTTTTCTTTTGTGGAAAAAGGTTACAGAGTTGTATGGATCAAGAAATTTGAGTGGGAGAATTTAAACAAACAAAACGTATTGAAGTCAATGGTATTGCATTCGCTTAACATGACTAAGAACAGATTTTTCGCTAGAAATACTGTATGTGAAATTGTTAACAATTCAGATTTAAAAGATTTTTTTAATGCTTCTTCTTTTTATGGTTTCAGAAGTGCTTCAATTGCTGTTTGTTTAAAAGATAAAAAAACTGGTGAAATCTTACAAGCAATGAGTTTTGGACATCCTTATTATGGAAAGGGAAAGTATGGTGAAAATTGTGTTGAATGTATTAGGTCGGCAGGTAAACCACATACGTTAGTTGTTGGTGGAATGACTAAATTAATGAAGTTCTTTGTTCAGAATTTTGGTCATACGTTTGATACAATATTGTATTATGTTGACGATGCTCACCATCAGAATGACTCAATGGATTCATTAGGATTTACATTTTCCCATTTTGCAGGTGGTGGTGTTCATAATGTTTGGAATAAAACTGGTGCTATGTTTATGAGAACCCCTGCTTTACATAAAGAAATTATGTTTTTCCAAAAAATAGGTGAAATATATGGTGTTCCTGATGTGGGTAATTCAGTTTTCTTATTTAAAAATAATACTGATCCAATGGTTCAAATTTAAATAGAAAAGGTTGTAATTATTTGTAACATTTCAATAATTATTTACGTATAATTGTCATGAAATACATATTAAGAATATCATCTTTTTTTTATTTTTGTGAAAAATATTAAACATGTTATATACAATAAAAGATTTGGCAATAAAATTCAATTGTACCGAAAGATTAATTTATAGTGCGATATTAAGAAGTAATATTATTGTAACAAAAAAAGATGATCATGGTCGTAATTTGATTGATGAGAATAATCTTATTAATTATTTGAACCTACATGGAAGACCCGAAATCTTGGAAGATGAAATAAATTTATGGCATGATTCATATATTAATGGAATGTCATGTAAAGACATTGGGAAAAGGTTTAAAAGATCGCCAGAAATAGTATCTAAACGTTTAAAAATGGTTCATAATATAAATCCAAGAGATTATTTCGAAAGGTATTCTGAATCTGAAAAAGATTTTTATTATGAAGCATACCAAGCATATATAGGAGAGAAAAATGGTTCAATTAAAAAAATTGTAGAGGACTATAAAATAGAACATCCCACAAGATTTGTAAATTACATCAAAAGACTTGGATTTAAAGTTAAATCATTCTCAGAAGCGAGGCAACTATGTCACAATGAAAATTTTTTCGAAAATATTGATTCTGAAATTAAAGCATATTTATTGGGATTTTTTGCTGCTGATGGACATATTGAAAAAAGAACTGATTATTGTTCTTATTCGTTAAGAGTCGGTGTACAATTAAATGATTCGCACATACTTAAATTATATTTAAAACACATATCTAAAGATAGTGTAATTTCTTGTAAGAAAAATTTGGCATCAATAGCAATTACATCTAAAAAGATTGGTGAAGATTTGTTAAAATTAGGATACGATAACAATAAAACATATACAACTAAAAACATACCCGATCTGCCCATAGATTTAATGTATCATTTTATTAGAGGATATTTTGATGGTGATGGAAGTTGTGTTTTACAAGTACGTAGAGTAGGAAATAGATTATCTGGTTATAACAGAGAATTTAATATTACAGCGTACAATAAATCAATTTTAGAGAAAATTGCTCTTGTTTTAAACATTAAATCGTTTGACATTAATTTAATTGAAGCCAAATCTTTAATGGTTAAAGAACATGTTGCTAATTTCAAAGATTCATATAGTTTAACTGTTAACAATAAGGATGATTTAAAAGACATATACGAAAAATTATATAATAAAGCAACTTATTTTTTTAAAAGAAAAAAAGATAAAATGGCGCTTAGTTTTTTAGATGTTAAAGAAATTGAGGAAATATTACAAGGAAACCTTAATTAAATTGTAACCTTTTATATTTTGTATCGTATAATTGATATTAGTGAAATGTTTAATAATCTCTTAATTCAATAAAATGATCTACAACACGAACACATTATCAGACATTGAGGTATTATCTACCGTTGAGGAAAATGATATTACTCTTGATAAAGACGCACAGTCAATTATTTTTCAAATGTTTTCCAAAGGAATTTATTCTAATCCCATTGGGAGTGTTGTGCGTGAAATCGCATCAAATTGCTTCGATTCACATATTGAAGCAAAGGTAAATGCGCCTGTTATTATTCGTAAATCATATGACAAGGAAACTAATTCATATCACATTTCGTTTATTGATTATGGAATAGGCATGTCTTCAGATAGAATTAAGAATGTTTTTTCTGTTATGTTTAGTAGTACTAAACGTAATGATAATGAACAAATTGGTGCATTTGGGTTGGGATCAAAGACCCCTCTTGCTTATAAACGTAGTACTGGTTTGGGACAAGGCGAATATGACAATTCATATTTTATTGTCACTAATTTTAATCACATTAAATATGTTTACCAAATTTATGAGGGAAGTAATCTTCGACCCAAATATTCATTATTGCATAGTGAGCCAACAACTGAGCATAATGGTACTGAGGTACGTATTCCAGTACTTAGTGGTGATTTGAATACATTTGCAAAAGAAATGGTTCGTCAATTATATTATTTTGAGAATGTAATCTTTGAAGGTTTTGAAGAAGAATCTCGTTACAATGAAATTTTAACAAATGACTATCAAATCATCAGAGGTAAAAATTTTCTTTTCAGAGGTAAGGATTATTCAGACTACATTCATGTTTGTTTGGGTAGAGTTGCATATCCATTGGATTATACCGCACTTGGCTTATCTATGGGCGATTACAAGCTTCCAATTGCATTAAAGCTTGAAGTAGGTGACATTGATGTAACTGTATCAAGAGAGAGCTTAGATTATAGCGAAAGCACCATTAAGATGTTGAAGAAGAAATTGGAAGAAGCCAAGAATGAAATTATTGCACTCATTGCTAAACAATACGAAGATATCGTTAGCTTAGAGCAATACTTTAATGTTAAAAATAACTTTGGAATGTTAAAGTTTGACAATGGGGTTTCAATATATGTAGGTAACTTGATTAAGCAGAAAGATGTTGATTTTTCGAATTTCAAGTATAGTTTCATGAAAATGCCTAGTGATAAGACATTGTTCAAATTATTCTTTAATATTAAGACTTTTGGTAAGAAGAAAACAAGAAGTCGTTACAATAGCACGGAATTTGAAGGTGGTTATGAGGAATTGAAAAAGAATAACAATCTATTGCATGTTGATGATTATTTTGATCGTAAAGTTATTAAGCAAGGATATTTGAATTTCAAGTTTGAAAACTATCATATTATCAGCAAAAGAGATTTAACCATTAATGTGCTTCGCAGTGAAATTTGTGAAGTGTTCAATGTACATCTTGATAAGAGTGTTGATGATAATGGTGTTCCAGTTCAATACGTTCATGACTTGATATTGATGCAAGATGAATATTTTGGGATTGTTAAAGCTGAATCTCTTAGTTATGATAATCTTGAAATTCCAGAGGACTTTGTTGCAGAGAGAAAAAGTAGAGGTGCTTCAATTACCAAAGAAATGCGTAAATTAACCATCCCCGCAAAGTTTTTTAATGGTCATTCAAAGTCAAGGATTAAATTGGATGAGTTGTTTAAATATGATTTTCCAATCTTCTATGGTTCAACTGATGATGAAGATAAGTTGGTTACCGCAAAGAATATGTTTGAATTATTGTTTGATAAGAACATGATGGTAACCACAACAAACAATGAGGGTAAGGTTATTAACGGCTATTCATATAGAAAAAGCGGTAAGGGTAGTATAATGTTCATCATGTTTTCACAGGTGAATGTTAAGTACATGAAGTATTGTAAGAACGCTTATCATGTTAATGATTTCTACAATAAAATGCTTTACAGAAAAGAAGATGTTGTTTTGAATTATTTTAGAACATATCAATTAAAAGAACGTTGGGAAGGTTTTGGGAACATTTATACTAATGGTGATTTTCATAAGGTTGATGCTACTTGGGGCAATAGGATTAATAATGTTAAATTGTTTATCCAATCTCTTCCAAAGAGCAATGAAGATGGTCTTCGCTATCATACAAATGATTTATCAAAATTCTTTAAACTGAGAGACGTTCAATTGTTACCTGAGCATAAAAAAATGGGTGTATTACTTGATGAGATTGAATTGTTGAAAGAAGCAAATAAGGATGTCTTAAAGTATATTGATATTCCATATAGCGGTTCACTTTACCAAGAAGGTCTTATTAATGTGTTGAGAAAAGTTATGGTACTGTAATTCAGTGCCTTACTTTTTGTAACAAAATTTAAATTAGAGCGTATAACGATGACGGTATGAAAACAAAATGTTTTATATTTGTTGCTATGCACAGTTATTAATCACTTAAAATTATTATAAAATGAAAAGATTTGTTGTATACTATGAAGGTAAAATGAAACAAGCAGGTTTACTAAATACCTTTTATGATGTTAAAGGATATTATGCAACCAAACAGCGAAATTATGAATGGTCATTTACGGAAAATATTGAAGAAGCAATGATGTATAAAACAAAAAAGGGTGCGTTAGAACGAAAAAATTATAATTACCCGCATATTGCAAAAATATTTGAAGTTGAGGCGATAACCACAAATGTTAAAATTTAATACAAACCTTAATAGGGTATTTCGTATATACCTTGTTAGCAACAGTTAATATTATGAAACAGATAAAAACAATTGATGAATTATTGAATGTGATAAGGTCAGCACAACAGGATGGTATTTATCACGAAGTAGGTGGTAAGAAATATAAATTTGATGTGGTTAGAGTATTACAAACGCCACTCGGTGATTTGATGCAAAATGTAAGAGATGGGTTATTGCATTACGATGTGTCTGCTTAATTGTTGCTAACGGTCACAGATATATTTAGGTTTTCTTTTTTAATATATACACTAAAATAATAAACGAAGATGAAACATATAAAGACACAACAACAGTTAAACGAAGCATCAGAAAACTTGAATATATCTGATGTTATGAAATCGTTGTCTGTTGAAGAACAGGAAATGATTAAAAAAGGAAAAAAACATTGGTCTTTAGACATACTTAGTAAAAGACGTGGTGGATATGTAGATAGTAGGACAATAAAAGAACTAATTGATAAAGTTATCGAAAACACTTGGACACAAGCAAAAGTCTTTTACGGAAATAGAAGTGAAGACAATGTTTCATAACGGTTTGTGTATGAGCAGTGGCACTTGTACACACTTTCAAATTAGCTACACCGCTTATGTGCCATTGCTTATACACGGTGTTATATGCAGTGCGGATTTAACCTACAAACATTGATACGAAGCACTGAACCTTTTTTTTATTTTTTTGGGGAGGAAAATTAAAATTTGAATATTTATATATAAAGTAAAATATATGGAGAAAGATATGAAACTACGCAAATTTATAGCAACTACAATAAGAGAATATCTAAATGAGAGTAAGAGTTTATTAAATGAAAATGATTTATATGAAATTGCAAAATGGGGATTAGAAGGTGAATATTCATCGAGTGGGTGTTGGGATGATACTGATAATCTTGAAGATGCTATAAAATGTGCTGTTGAAGATTTTAAACTGTTTTTATCAAAACCATATCCGATTGAATTGGGTAACATACCAAATAATCCAATAATATATAGATTAGTTAGATTAAAAAACATAAATGACCTAAGAAAAAACGAATTAGGTAATAGTTGGTTTTCAAATCCAAACCAAATCCACGAAGAAGGGTTTTTTCAGATGTTAGATTATTTAAAACCGTTTAAAAATAAAGATGGTCAAGTTTATATAATCAAAGGACAGATAAATAAAGACAATATTGATATGAAAAGAACTTTATGGGAACGAAGCACCCAGTGGTGGGAAAACGAAATAGTGGTAATTGATGATTCCAACATAAAAATAATTTCAATAGAAGCACTATCGTAGTATTGGTGCTAACGGTTGGGTGTATGAGAAGGTTTTTTATTTGGAAATCTCAAAATTTATACCTACCTTTGTAAAAAACTTTCTTATACACCTTGTTAGCACCAGTACGGTGATTTTAAGATAAAACTTGATTAATTGAGAAATAATTAGTAACTTTGTAAAAAAAATAATATGGAAAAAATTGAATTAGATTGTGGTGTAGAAGAACCAGTTTTAAGTACAATACTCACAACTCCAAATAGAATAGTATTTGTACCAAAGAATATGTATGAAAAATTTAAAAAGTATTTAATACAAGAAGAAAGGTACGAAGACATTGCAAAATTAGAATTAATTAAAAATAAAGTAACATCTTATGATTATGAATCAGACGAAGGTGAACAATTATTCGTTGGTATCTCTCAAAAAATATGTGATAATTAAAAATAAAAAAGTTATGAAAAAAAAGGAAATAAAAATTAGTATAATGGAAGATGGTATAATAGTAAATTCGATGATAATAAGTTTAGAAGATTTACAAAAAATGGAACTAAACCATAATGTTGGTGCTAATGAGTTCGTTCTTCAACTATTATCGGAAATCGAAGTGGATAAGTAGTATTGGTGCTAACGGTTGCGTGTATGGCACGTTGCTTACACGAAACTTAATTTGAAACACTAAACTTTAAAAATATGGAAAATGATAATTTGAAAAACGAACAGCAATGTGCTATACACGATGTTAGTTGCTGTTTTGTTTGTGGTGCAAAGATAAAACGTGAAGGTAATTCACTTCATGTGTGGGATATTGAATATGAGTGTGGTTGTGAAATATGGGGTGCTATTGATGTGAAAACTCATGGCGATGGGATTGAGGTTAATGTCAAGTGTCCAAATAGCAACTAACGGTTGGGTATATGTGTTGTACGCCTAACCACAAACTTTAAAATTAAGTACGACACTTCATGGCGTATAACATATATACCTTGTTATGCACCGTAATTTTTATTAACAATTAAATTAAAAAACAGATGGATTGGATAGAAGTAAAAAAAGAAACGCACCAAATAAAAAACTGTATTTGGGTAGAGTGTATTGCTGAAATTAGAAAAAACGATACATGCGAAATTCGAGAGTATGAGACAGAAGAAATATTAGAAATAGGTGACGAACATCCATCTGTTTTTAATTGGGAAGAGAACAACTACTCTTGTGACTGTAATAGGCTTTTGTTTTTTAATAGAGCAAAAGGTGAAGAGAGAGACGAAGATTGGGATGCAGAATGTACTAATGGTAAATTCTCTGTTAACCTAAAAAACAAAAAGGATGGTAAAGTGTACTATCGTGAATATGGTGCATAACGGTTTTAATAAGATTAGTAGCGCAACCGCTACACTTTGATAGATGCACAAACCTAACATGCGCTATTAATTTTATTTATTGTTAGGCAACGTTTTTAATTACAATTATGAAAACATTAGCAGACGGTACAGAAGTTTCAGCAAGAACATACTATTATTTGCTTGATTTTAACGATAGATTTCAATGGGAAGCAATGATTCAATTCTTTAATAAGAAAAGGCTTTGCGACTTAACAATTGACGAATACAGAAAATTATTTGACCACGCTACGGACGTGGATAAGGTTGCACTTCTTTAAATGTTGCCTAACGGTTGAGTATAAACGTAGTGTTTAACTGAACTTAATTTGAAATATAAAACTTGAAATTATGATAAAAAGATTGATTGAAAACATTACGTTTATACTTTGTTATGTATAGTAAAAAATCTACACAAGGGTTTCATTTCAAAACAAAGGAATTCTGTACCATTTCTATCGGTGATACTGTAACTGATTGTACTGGTATGATAGGTTGGGATAATGACCAAGGAACGTTTGTGGTTGAGAAGATAGATAGAAATGGTTGGGTTTGGGGTAGTGAAATGAAAACACCTTACTATAATGGTAGAAAGTTAAATTTTTTAGATAATAATGTTGTTAGAAAACTTAACTGATTTTTTATTATACATAACTCCCTTATATGCGCAATATTACCTAAGATTAAAGAACATGAAATCAGTTACATATACTATTGAAATCGAATGGATGGTTGTTGGATATAATAACTATGGTTTTGGTAGTGACAAATGTTTATACAATCTTAAAACAAATAGAAAATTAAAACAGTCGTATAATTCAGGATCAATTGGATATTGGTTCGGTAAAAAATTTTATAGTTTACATAAATTAAAACCAATGTTAAGAAAACCAATTAAAGAATTTTGCCCATTTTAATTAAATTATTATTTTTGTAACATTTTGATTTAATATTACGTATAATCAATATGACAGAGTTTAAAAACATATTAACAGACCTATCGACAAGGTTACAAACGGTTTCATGTGAGAACGGTGACTTATCTGATGTTGGCAATGAAATTGGAATTATCGTTGGGGATTGGATTGATGAAGATAAATTTGGTTTTGAAAAAGATAGTTTCATTTCGGGCATTAAACATGGAATATCATTAACAGATGGCACACACTAATTTTAATTAAAATGAAAGAGAAAACGTTTGTAATTGATTATGATATTTACTTCACAAATAGAAATAAAGAATCTCATATAATGAAAGTAAAAAACTGTATGGGTGAACTTCACGCAAAATTAAAATTAGATGAATATCTAAAAAAGAAGCACAATAATTTTTAGAGTATGGTGGTTACTAAATGTGTTGAAGATATTTTTAGTATGTTTGGCGATATGTTTGGAAAAGACAATCCGTTTAATTTTTAATTAATATTATGAATAAAGAATTGGAGAAATTAGTGATTAATGCAGATAAAAAAATGGATTCTGCATATAAAGAATTTAAGAAAGTAGAATATAGTAGCACCAGTGCTATGGCATATTATATAAACATGACAAATGCTTTTACTGAATTGATGAAAGAATTAAGGATAATAGTAAAAGATTCTGAATTAATAGAATTGGATGCGCCATTAATTAGCACATTACCATATACTAATGATGAATGGGAAGAAGCTAAAAGAATTCTAGCTGCACATAAGAAATTTATGGATGAACTTTTGTAACATTATTAATTATTATTCGTATAATTGTAACATTAACACATTAAATTCATTTTTATGAAAAACATTCAAGGAGTCAAAATCGGTAACGTAGTGAATATCAGTATCAACGGTAAGTTGCATAAGAAAAACTGCGGTTCACCTAAAGAAGCAGATGAGTTATTCAAATTGGTGTTGGTAGCCAAAGAGAATCCATCTGATGTAAATCTAAAAGCGGTTCGTATGTGTCTCAACGAAAAGACACGTATTGCTATGTTGGCAGGATTGGAAAGTGATGTAGATACTGGCGAGATTTTTCTTGCAGGATTCAACACACCAATTCCATTAACATTGGTTGATGTAATCAAGGAATACCATGAAAATGGTTATCCTATGGATGCAATCATCAACTTTTGGAAACTACTGATGATTAACCCTGATACAAGGGTTCGTAAGAGTCTTTTTGACTTCATTACTACTCATGACTTTGTTCTGACTGACAAAGGTTATATGGTGGTCTACAAGGCTGTATATCGCAAAGAAACAGAAGTTAAACGTGATAGAACGTTTGAAGAATTTGTAAGCAACCAATATCTTCACGTGAAGAAAGATTGGAAGTGTAATCCGAACAAATATGTAGTAATCAAGAACAACGAAGGTGATTTGGCTATCACCAAGTATGATACGGCTGTTGCTAATAATCTTGATACTTTAGGTAAACTTGGTGAATTGTATGTTGCAATTTTTAAAAGTGCAGAAGAAGAAGTCGAAACTGTTGCAACATATACTGATATGCACACAAGAACGATGGGTATTGAACTTGGAGTGCCAGTGAGAATGATAAGGACTGAATGTGATTCCGATCCTGCAATTGACTGCTCTCATGGATTACATGTCGGGGCTACGGGGTATGTCGAACGTTTTGCAAATAATGGTTCAGTTATTCTTGCATGTATGGTTAATCCTGCAAATGTGGTAGCTGTACCTAATTATGATCATTCCAAGATGAGAGTAACTGAATATTTTCCTTTTGCAGTTGCAACCTATGTTGATAAAAAAATTGACATCATTGAACAAGCATATTTCGAAGAAGATTATTGTGAATATGAGCTTCAAGAACTTGAAGTTCAGATTGAGAAGATAAGAGCAAATGAACCTCCTATTGAGAAAGCAATTAATTGTGAGCCTGAAGAAAGACCGTTACCGAGTTAATGAAAATTATTGGTGCGAGGGTGCATGATATTTGTTAATAGTTGATTTGCATCACAACTATGTCGCAGAAACCTCTGGTACGTCAATACTGGAGGTTTCATTTATATTAACATGAAAACTAACGAAGAAAAACGAAGGTACGATAAGGAATATCGACTAAAGAATAAAGAAAAAATTAAACAATACCGTATTCTTAATAAGAAAAAAATTCGAGAATCCAGAGTAGAGTACGATATTAAAAACAAAGAAAAAATTGTCAAACAACAGAAAGAATATAAAACAAAAAATAAGGATAGAATTGAAGAATTAAAGAATGAATGGAATAAAAATAGTCCCGAAAAAATAAAAAATTACCCTTGTATGTCGAATGAAATTAGACGTGAAGTTTATAAAAAATATCATGCAAATAACAAAGACAAGGTTAGATGTTATAAATTAAAAAAAAATTATAACATTACTCCCGAAGAATATGATAATATGTTTGAATCTCAGAACGGTAAATGTAAAATATGTGGCATACATCAAGATGTTTTATCAAAAAAATTGGTAATTGACCACGACCATAACACAAGTATAATTAGAGGATTATTGTGTGATAAATGTAATAGGGGGTTGGGGCATTTTAATGATAATATTGATGTCTTAAAAATAGCACTAAATTATTTAGAAAATTCTAAAAAATAAAATAATTTCACTAACATTTAATATTCAATTTACTTATAATAAACATGAAAAGATTAACCTCAAAAGACTATCAAAAAAAGCTTAATGATTTAACTGATAAGGCAAATGCTTTAGATGTTAATATTACTTCAAGGCTTATTGAATTGGCAAAAATTTATCCCGATGCTTTACCATTTAAGATTAATGAAAATCCTTTAAATGATGTAAAATTTATGCCAGTTTATTCAAGATTAAAATACATGGAATATATTGAAAAATGGGCAGAAGAACAACATCCACATAAACAATTAAAAATTGACTTTTAACTGTGGAAAAGTATAGAATTATCGTAACATTTCATAGTAATTAATCGTATAAATAATATGAAAACAAGAATTATTAGTTGTTTAGGCGCAGGTTATGGACATAAGAAAATTACCATTAGGTATCGTGATGGTAAAGAATATTCGGCAATTACAAATGATATGCGAACATTTGATAGGTATGATACCGAAGGTTTCACTAAAGAACAAATAAGTGAACAAAATAAAGCTAAACGAACTTTAATTAACTTAGTTAAATTCCAAAACAATTTAAATTAAAACAACATGGACTTCAAGACAAAAAGAAGAATCAAAAAATTGGCAAATTGAAATGGATATTACGGAATTAAAAGGAATTTTATTTAAAGATTTAATAAAAATAATAAAACATGAAAATAATAAATAATAAAATCAAAGAATTGTTAATGGTATCTGCGCTAACTGCCGATACAATGGATGAATCAATCACCAAGACAAAACGTCAAGATGAAATCATGAATGAACTCAAGACACTTGCAAAGGAAAAGAAAACCTTAATTGGTCGTACATTAAAGTTTCCATGTCAAGATTTCTATGCATTGTACGTTATTCTTACAGTAAATAGTGACACAGTTGGTGTTAGGTGGATTGATTATGGCGATGGTTTACAAGACGATAGATGTGGGGTCTCATCCAATATTAATTTACAGTATGCACAAGAGCAGATTTATTGGGAAGATAGTTTTGCACAAATTGTAAGTAGTAATGTACAATAATTAAATATTATGATAACTAAAACAGGTATATTTTACGAAAAAGAATTTAACGAGCTAAAGCTAAAGATGGAAGAGTTAAAATCGTTTGCTAAGGCAAGAGCAATAGAATTAACAACAGCTTATCCAAACATACCATATAATGAAAGTAATAGACTGTCATTAACCAAATATTTATCATATATACAATTTGATGATGATAAAGGTTTAAATGTTTCGGCAGATAATTATATTAAAGTTGTTATAGCTGCCGAAAAATGGATCGAAAATCAGCAGATAATTATATTAAAGTTGTTATAGCTGCCGAAAAATGGATCGAAAATCAAGAGCAAACTATTGTTGATTAATATGGAAAGAGAGGTTGGGGATAAATTTAATTATAAAAGTGCTATTCTTGAGGTAAAAGAAGGCACAGGGTGTGAAATGTGTTTTTTTCTTAATGAATATTGTTGTCAAGATAAAATACGTAACATAATTGGTGATTGTTCTGAAGGATTAAGAACTAAAAACATGCCAGTGATTTTTGTTTATAATAATGTTAATAAAGAAGCAAATGGAAAGGGAATATAAAATAGTCGAAGGAATGAATGGTGGTTATTTTATTCTAACCAAAGTAATTACAACCAAAGGAATACTTTGGTGGGAAAAGACTACCGAAGAATGGCTAAATATTGACCACTATGGTGAACCGTATTATTATTACAACGATGGACATCCATTAGGTGGTTTTATTAACTTGGAAGACGCTCAGATTGCCATTAAAATGATTAAAAATAAAAAACTCAAAGCTAATTATTGCGGAGATTAAAACTTACTATTATGGAAAGAAACGTAGGGGATAAATTTGACTATAACGGTATTACATTGATGGTTGAAATAGCTAAAGAAGATGATGTGATTGGATGTGATGGTTGTTATTTTTATAATAACATGGAATGTGAAATCAATTGTGTTCAAATTCATAATGGTGTTGGTCAATGTTGCGATAGAGACGATAATAGGTTAGTTATCTTCAAGCAAGTCGATATTAAACCAACCTACCCAATGTACAGAATTGCCACAAAGAAGCGTAAATATAGCACCACTCCTATTGTACGTGTAACACTTGATGGAAACGGTAATGAGCAAGAGGATATTGTTATTTGTGTTGTATTACCTAAGAAAGATGGTGATGGTTTATCAAATACCATTGTAGAGTTATTAAATAATAGCAATATACAGTGAAACATATTGTAATTATTAAAACATCAGCCACACAGTATTTGAATAATTCATTTGCAAATAAATTAATGAATAAAAAATTTATTGATGTGGAAGATGTGTTAAATTTTCTTAAACTTCATTTTGGCAGAGAATTTACAAAAAACGAAATACAATTTTTTAGTTTGAAAAATTTTATATATTTTTGTAATGGTAATGTGGAATTTGATATGAGAAATGCATATGTGAGTTACATTAATATCAAAAGAAATAAAATTATAAATATAATTAATTTATAAACGATGATAACATATTTAGAGGGTGATGCAACAAACCCAGTTGGTGAAGGATTAAAGCTTATTTGCCACATTTCCAATGACTTAGGGGCTTGGGGGGCAGGTTTCGTTATGGCACTCAGTAGAAACTGGGATGAGCCTGAGACATTCTATCGTTCACAAAAAAATTTAGTTTTAGGCGATGTACAATATGTAGATGTTGAGGACGATATTGTTGTCTGCAACATGATTGGTCAACATGGTATTGGTCGTGATATAAATGGTCAACCACCAATCAGATACGATGCAACAAGAGAGTGTTTAAGGAACGTTAATAGATATGCTGTTAGATGGGGTGCAACGATTCATGCCCCTAGATTTGGGAGTGGCTTAAGCGGAGGGAATTGGGGTATAATCGAAAAGATTATTAATGATGAAGTCATTGTTGACGTTTACATTTATGATTTACCAAAAAAATTTTAATTAAAAATTGTAATTTGAAGAAATCATTGAGTATTAATTAAATATATTTTAACATGAGCAGAAGAACAATTTACAAAGACAATCGTCTTACAGTTGTACATGGCATTGATCATGTACTGGGCGAGTTTTATCAAATCTTCGATAATGAAATGGTAGATGAAACAGAAGGAGGGGAGGGATTGATACTTGACTGGTCAAAGCAATTTGGTTTTGAGGTTAATTTCACTGGACAACCAAAATCATTATTACCATTAGAAATTGTTAAAAATTACATTACTGAGTTCAAATCTTAATTTAAAATACTTATGAAAGAAGAATCGGATAATGTACTTATTGACGTACAATTATTTCTTAATGTTGATTTCACGCTCCCGAATCATTCAAATGAATTGCGCAAAGCTGAAGAATTAATTAACAAATTAAAACATATGCTCGAATCCCTTTCAAAGAAATGTATGATTGATGATTCTTCCCATGATTATATTTTCAACGAAATCATACGTGTATTAGATTATGTTGGCAAACTATCCATATGCGCATTCACCATTGAAAATGAGTTGGAGGCAATGTACTCTGCACATTATAGAAGCGCACCGAATTTAGGAAAAAAATTATGGTTAGACCATTATCGAAAAATCCATCATCCCTATTCGCTTCTAAAGAATAGATGTTATAATTTACTTACTGAGGTTGATAGAATGTACATAAAAAAGTATAACAAAAATCCACCAAACTGGAAAATATGAAATATATTTTAATTAGTGAAGGATTGCCAGAGAAAGGCAAAAATATAATTGGAATTGATAATAGAGGTAAAAAGCATTATTGTTTTAGATGTGCCTGTCATAATCAAGATTGTTTAGAATGGCGATGTTCAATAACTGGATATGGACTTATTATTCATGTTATAAAATGGACTTACGAATAAGCATAATGTACAAATAAAAATCTAATAATTAATTATTAGATTTTTTCATAATAATGGAGCGTGAAACCCATTTATCACGTAGTGTGGATGGGTAGTTTACTTAAGCAATGTCCATTTTCTATTTGAAAAATGAATTGCAATCCATAACAATAGGTAAATATAGTTTTTCATTATACACATTACTGTTTTTTGTAAGTTCACGTCCATGTGTATAAAAATCAGCACAGACACTCATCGATTCTGCATTATGCTGTTCACATATTTGTTTATATGTTTCATAATGTCCATAAATTATAGTAATGCTATCCATAGTTACCAGCTTTTTGTTTTGTTGATGATATTCTTTAAGAATTTAGAATTTTCCTCACGCTTACGTTTAAACTCTAATGGTCTATCAGTAATTGCCCTATAAACATTTTTCAAATCTTCCATTGACTTTAATTTCTTTATGAAATACAAATCACCGTTCACTTCATTTAAATGCCAAAAGCACCAATCATCAAAACGTTTTTTGATGGAGAATTCCCATCTATCACAATATGAACCATCTTCTTCTTTCCCGAACTCTTTTAGAGTTTCAAGTTGTTCTTCTGTTATCATCTTTCCACTCATAATAGCCACGTTCTTTAAAAAATTCGAAATCATATACAGCACTTATTTTACCTTTAGCGTAATCACGATATGTGTTTAACATAGTTTCTCTAAAACATTCAAGATTATCAATCTCATCTTTACAGAAAGGAACATCAACGTTCCAAGATTGAGGAAATATTCCTACTGATGGATCACCATAATTAGTTACAATTAATCTCATATTTATATGTTTTAATTAAAATTATTTTTCAAATGCTTTGCGTAATTTCTCTTTAAAATATTCATAATCATTCTCAAATGTTTCTTGTTCAAGATTTTCTTGTAAATATTTATTTAATAAGGCATTTAATTCATCAGTAATATTAATTTTATCTTGAAGATTAATTAATGGTCTGGTGTTACGAATTCCAAAGTTATCACTACTGTAAGGTGGATGTGTTGATGTATGAAAATAATCATGTTGATTCTTTTCACAAAGTTTTAAATAGTCTAGTAAATCCATATTAATTTAATTTTCCCGTTAATACCCAAACATCACCATCTATAGCTCTTATATCTAATTCATCGTTAACATGAACGGTTGCTTTCCATCCCGCTTTACAATATCTTCTTTCCAATTCACCACTCATTAAAATTCTTCTATCTGTTGGGAGATGAATTTTACAATTTCTAACGGGACAAAAATGAAATTTTGCAATTGATAATGGAATTACAATCACCACTGATTTCTGTTCACGAATTTGTGAATCGATATAGTCTTCAGTTGAAGAAAGAATTTTTAATTCTTCTTCAGTTAGCTTGCTTTCGTATGTTCTAATTTTTTTAAATTTAATCGCCATAATATATTTGTTTATATTTTTTTATTGTTGAAATTGGTTTGGAGATATTTTTGATATAACACATCAATAGTATGTGAATTTACTTTGCCATTGGCTTCTCTGAAAGTATACGTTCCGCTACGTTGACGCTCAATTGCATTTCTCCATACCCATTCAGCAAATTCAATTGCATGTTGTTTAACATGATTATCTTGTTTAGCGTCTGCCATGATAAAATTCTCACAAGAATTTGTTATACCGTATTTATCGTGAAATCTAACAACATAATCATCAACCATAGGATTGCCAAGATCAATATTCATAATAGGTCGTTTAAACTTTTCAACAACTTCTTTAACATATGCACCAATATCTTCTTCTTTAAGTGTGCCAATATCAATCATAAATGTTTTTGAATAATGTTTCTTATATTCATCAAGTTCACCAAATTTTTCTTTCATTAGATTATTAACTCTAACATTATTTACATCAATATCTTTTGGGATTAATTCCCATAGCTCATGACATCTTGCCAACGCTTCGTAAAATGTTAATTTATCGTTAGAAATATCATCACATAATTTAGCATCAGCAATTTTGTATTTCATATAATTTTCACGTAAACCGTTTACTATACTCATTTCTTAATTAATTTTAATGCTTCAAGTAATCCATGTTCCAATGCTTCTTCGTATGTTTTAAAATTCTGCAAATACTTCGGTCCTGCCATTTGACCTCCACCATCCTCCAATATAGAATTCATTGGAAAGTGTACTGTTAATGAATTTGAAGCAATGTTCACATAAATATTGTGATTTTCTCTCAACCATTTTTGTAGTTCTGATTGAGTCATTGCATCTACAATATGATTATCATATTGGCACATAATACTTGTACGATAAAGTCTTGGTGGTACATATGGCATATCACATTCGTCACCTCTATGATGATCTGTATAAGCATATGAATCTGTTTCAACATAAGCATATTCACAATATCCTTTAAATCCTTTTTTTTCTGCTAACTTAGCCGTTTCTAATGATATAAAAACTTCTCTCATTTTAATAATTATTAGTAATTTCTTCAACAGTTATAATATTGTTATACAAAACTTATATAACAAAATTCTTATTATATTTAACTTTTGGCGGATGATAACTCTGCATGAATGCAGATTCAACAGATTTAAGAATGCCCTCAGATAGTTTCATTTTTATGTTGTTATTATATTACGTAAATATAATAATGTTTTTCAAATAAACAAAAGATTTTTATTAATATTCACAAATTTTTAATAATATCACCAATAGTCATATTCAACATCAATTCAAAGTCTTCTCTTTTTAATTTAGGATAGGAAGTAAATTGACATGCATATCCAATAATATCCGTTTTGGGTTTACGTGTCGAATGAAATTGTTTCATTCTATAAATTTCTTCAATTGCCATTGAAAGATATTTCAATTTTTCTTGTGTTGATACTTCTGAACGTTTCATATTATTTTATTTTTAATTACTTATCGCAAATATAATAAAAATGTTACAAAAAAAGTATTAATTTCACTTAATGCTTTAAAATTATATATTATGAAGTTTTTAATTTAAATTAATCATGAAAGCATTCAATGCTTTAACGCTTCCATCAATATCAGTCAACGCATCACCCAAATTTCTATTTGGAAAATCATTATAATGTTGAGTTAACTCATTTTTTAATCCAATTAATTTTAATTTAAATTCACCAATTCTTTTAATTTGTTCTTCAGGTAGAATAATTTCATTTTGAAATTTTGCTTCCTTATATGAAGACTTTCCATCATACAGTACTGAATAATTCGGCATTTTGTCAATTAAGTTGTCCATATTTATTTTTTAATTAATTTTTCTTGATACTATTCCTCTGCTCTCAATAGGAACAGGACTAATTTTTTCGGGATTGCTTAGATGATAACCATATTTAATGTCTTTAATATAAAACGGTGAATCAGATGTAACCAAATGATTATCAACATCATTATCAAATGCTTCTTCATTATTATATTCAAATTCATCATCAATATTAACGAATCCAACAAGCATTGCTTTCTTATTCTTGCCAGTACTAACAATCCCAACTCTTTTACCAACATATGGTCTTAAAGTTGGTGTGTTTCTAGTCTCAATAGTTTTTTCGCCATTAAGAATTTGTTGACTGAATGGCTGAGTATCATCATTTATATTAATACCAATCTTCTTATCTTCTTTAAGATTCAATCTATCACCAAAATTTGGGAGAACAGGACTTGAATCATCCTGATTGCCATTATACTCAACTTCAGTGTCAATTGATTCACCAAGTCCATTTGGTCGGGAACTTATGCTTTTGGTAGAGAAAACAATAAAATTATTATAATCATCTTGTGATAATATTACTCCATCATAACCCATGTCTTCCAGTTCTCCAATAGAATATTTTTCATATTCATCCCATCCAGCAGGATTATTGAGTGTGATATGCCTTGTCATTATGAATTTGTTTCCATCTCCACCATGTTCACCATTTTTAATACTATCAACATTATCAGTAAACCAAATCGTACCATCAGCAGTTTTGTTTGGGTCAAACGTATTGAACTTTTCATTTGTTCCGTGATAAACCTTATAAGTGGTTTCATTAATCATTTTACCAAGTTCATTCTCAACTTCATTCAAAATGAAATCATTAACCTCTTCTTTTATAACGTCTTTAATTTTCATAATAGTTTTATTATAAATACTCAAAACATATATTGAAACATAATAAAAGGGACAATTGCTTTTAGTTTTTCTGGTTCATAAATATCCGTTTTACCTGCGTATTGGCACATACTAACAATTTCACTAATACTATCAATTTCTTTTGGTGCTACTTTGATGATATTTCTATATGATTCCCAATAATCATCCTGTTCACACAACAGTTTCCACAATGGTTCAATATCTTCCTCTTTTTCAACCAAAATAACACCTTCTAGTTTTCTACACCAAGAATCATCACCAATAACTTCTTTGGGTTTAATTAAAATTTTCATGATTATTTAAATTTTATTTATGTCATTTTTTAATTAATTCTTCGTCAGTTCCAGTTTCTTCACCATAATCATTGAAACGATCACATATAAATTTGGCATGTATCAATGCTTCCAATCTATTATTAGTTGTAATATCATCATAATCAGATGTAATATATGGTACTCTAGCAATTTTGTATTTCCCACCCAAATTGATATTAATCACATTCCAAGCAGATTTACTTTCGGAATGAACTACTTTACAATCAAATCCTGTTTTCATAATTATTTAATTAAATTAGTTACGAGACACGGTTTAATCGAATTCACAATAATATCATGCCTTTTATTTAGATAAGCACTATCGGTTTCAATCATTTCATTGAAAATAAATCCATGACAATTTTCGGGACTTATAATGCAAACATATCTATTATTTTTATATGTATAATCTTTTCGGCTACGCCTAGCAGAAGGCTTATGCTTTTGTATCATAGACCACATCTCAAAATCTTCGGTAGTGTTACAAATTACTGCAATAGTTATTTCTCTTTTCATTTACTATATTTTTTAATAACATTTTCTGCTTTAGACATAACTGGATTATACCAAGTGCATCCAGTTCTATTGTCAAGTAATCTTTGTAATACCTTTATTGTCTCAGGATGTTCCTTAGCCAATTTAGTCTCTTTACAAGCGATTTTAATTAAGTGTTGATGTCTCTTATCAATATCACTTCTTATTGCTTTCTCACCCTCCTTTTGGGCAACTGAGAGCATCTTTCGATATTCTTTATTCTCACGAATTTCAATCTCACTTAAACCAGTTTTCACTTTAAGTTGTCTAAGCAATTTTGCCTCATTTTTATTTGGATAATGCTTAGTAGGATCATTGGCAAGTTTTCTTGCCTTTCTCTCTGAAACATAACTACCGTTATACCAATTATCCGCTTCATCCTCATTATACAAACATTCATCTAGTTCCAACCAATCAAACATAATTATTTAATTTTAATTGTTGTTATTGTTTCTGTCACCGCCTCCACAAACCCTTCATCAATTAAAAGCGGTAACCATCTTGGATCAGGGTCTTTCCATCCATCAAACCTATCTTTACTGTGATTCCACCAATAGAAATTAAGAGACACAATTTCACGACAAGATTCGACCTTATCTACTTGATCATATCTTTGATGAACATATAACCCATCAGGTTCTTCTATTAACTTAACTGTTCCAGATTTATAAAATCCATTAACAGTATAAACAACCTTATCAATGGTTTTATCAAATTCAGTTGTGACACTAATACCCCTTTTAATTAACTCAAGAATAATTTCGTTCATAATTTTTTAATTTTACTCGTTATACGTATATTAATTACCGTTTGTTACAAAATTAATAAATTTAAATTGTAGTTGTTTTTTAATTAATAAATCATCATTTTGACTACAAGAATATAGCAGTTTAATTACAAGAAAATTGTGATAATTTATTTATATTCAATTATTTACAATTAGATATAAATATTAAGATGAAATATCTGCTAACCGTTCTGTTTTTCTTCATGTTAAACGATCTGTATTCGCAATCAACAGCGTATGCCAACATATTTGTTACAATAGTAGAAGCACCTGTTACGGTTACTTTAGATAATTTAAAAATTCAAAATCTTGACAATAAATTAAAACTAACCAATAATATTTCAAACAACATAACTTATATTAAATTTACGGCAACTGACATAAAATATAGTACCATACATGGAGACACATTATCTTTAAAACAAAAATTGGTTAAAGTTATTAATGTTGAATAATTTTTTATCATCAAAAACTACTAATCTATCGTCAAATATACCCAATACATCGATAATCGATTTTCTTTGGTAAAGCTAATAGTAATTATTTATAAAAACAACACTATTATGAAAAAAATTTTTATGTTTATCGCAGTAATCGTCTTAACAACATTGATTGTTAATGGAGTTATCGTCACAAAAGAAATCACATAAGATTTAATCACGAAGGACAAAAATCTGAAATGGGAGAAAAATCTAATGAGAGATTTAATCACGAAGGACAAAAACCTCATATGAAGTTTAATCGTCACAATCAAAAACAAATGAAATGTAATTGTGATTCAATTAGATTTGATCCTGTCAATACCTTTCAAACTTTATGATTAACCACTGATTGTACTCCAGAGTGAGCACCGAAAGCCCCTGTTAACACCTTTCAAAGTGTATGGTTAACCACCAGTATTTAAAACATTTAAATCAACTTTCTTCCTGTTAACACCTTTCAAAGTGTATGGTTAACCACCAATTACTTCTGATGATGTCGCTAATTATCTCCTGTTAACATCTTTCAAAGTGTATGGTTAACCACCAGCGGTGATTTTATCCGGTTTCGTTTCTAACCTGTTAACACCTTTCAAAGTGTATGGTTAACCACCCCATGCTGATGGATTATTCCAAGGTGCTGTGCCTGTTAACACCTTTCAAAGTGTATGGTTAACCACCATAGGTACGAATAACTCACTTACTTTCAATTTGTTGGGTATTTTTTAAAACTAATTTTTTCTCAAATATATTATCTCGAAAGATAATATTGCAAAGAAATTTCGCTTTAAAGTTTATTACCAATATCTCTAATGAGATATTAACGGTAATATTGAGATAACAAATCTCATTATTAATATTTCAATGAACTTTAAATTCAGTATTTATGCTACAAATATAAACAGAATATTTGAGATTTGCAAGCATTATATACCTATTGATGATATATTTTTTGTATTTTTTAATATTTCAATTTCGTTATTATGTAACTTGATAAAATTCGAAAATTCTTCTATGATTTTTTCTTTATTAAATGTTTCATTATCTTCATTAACATTTTTTATTAAAAAAGAAGAATAAATATCTCTCTGTATTTTAATTTTATTTTCATCAATTGTGAAATTATTCCAACGTTGACTTAATGATTTTTTCGTATAATCATCACTAATATGATTATATTGTGATGCTCTGCATTTTTGTGTATTAACTTCTATAAATTTTCCACCTTTAGCAATTACCTTGTTTTTTAAAATTGATAATAATTTAGAGGGTGCTTTATTCCCAATTGATTTTCCAAAACGTTTCTTTCTTTTAAATTTACCAGTTATTTCGGACACTTCAGTTTTCTTGGTTCGTTTGGTTAATGAAGTAAAGGACATTTTTTCTACTTTAAAAACATCGCCCTGTGAAATTATTTCATTAGATAATTCATTGTGTTGTAATGTTGTAATTTCAGATTTTTTTCTTGCAAGTTCCTTATGTTTTAATTTAAGTTTCACATAATTTTTGGAGACATTCCATTGCAATTTTATTCCACGTTTTATTGTACCATCATCATTATAGTTTTGTGGGTTGGTCGAGCGTCTGCTTCTATCCATTGCTCTTAATAAAACACGTATTTCTTTTTCATATTTAGGTGTTCTATTTGCAAGTTCTTTAAGCATGACAGAATTATCTGAAGTAACCGCAATTGTTTGAGTACCAATATCAATTCCAACATTTCCGATTCCAATTTGTTGATTTTCTTTTGAAAAGGGTCTGCCTTTAAAAGTAATTTGGATATAATATTTTTGTTTACCTCTTATTTGTTTACGTAATATGGTTGAACATACAATATCTCTATTATACATTGCATCAAATTCATATGGTTTTTTGGGGTTAAAATGTATTTTTATATTTAACTTATCAAACACTACGTATGGTTTTTTATTATCATCAAATCTAATAACAATTGCTGATTTGTTATTTGCACCTTGTATTGTATTAAGTTCACCATATTTTTTAAATGATACTCGTTTTCCTTTTCCAAACAATAATTTTTCATATGCTCTCCAAATATTAGAACATAATTTCATTGTATTGTTAGAATATATGCCACATTTTTTATAATGATTATATTGCTTCCATCCAACGCCACTTCCTTTAGTACCATATATACCCCATTCACTAAATTCGTTTTCCTTTAGAATTTCTTTTTGTGTGTCAGTTAATTCTTTTTTTCTTTCTGATGACAATTTGCCTTTAAGTAAATTTATTTCTTCGGTTATTCTATTATAATCATCAGAATCTTTTTCAAATTCTTTTCTTTGTGCATGTAATTCTGTTCTTTTTTCTGATTGAAATAATTCGGAAGTCATTACTCTCCATCTTTTTGTTTTAATCATTTCTTTATGACGACTGTTAAATGTTCCAACAATGCTATTATACATTCGTCTGAGCACTTCCAATTTCTTGTCAATAATATCTGTTTGAGATTTATCAACATTTATTTCAAATGTTACAACAAAATTACCAATATTTTCCATTTCACCCATTATTTCGGTTATTTAATTTATATTTTTCAGTAAAAATATTGTCAACTGGACGTACTGTGGTGAGATTAACAAATACCTGATATTCGAATCCAATATTATTACTATTTTGAAGTAGTTTTATGCCTACAGCAATTGGCTAATCACTAAAACATTTAAGTGGTTTATTATCGTTTATCATAATTATTAATGATGAACAATTCGATTTAAAATTTCATCATTAGATAGATAGTCAACCGAGTGTAAATCATCAGCATTGATTACATATTTTCTTCCAAGTTCATAGGTCATTTTTGCCAAGCTATGTTCAGATGAACTATCATCGAAAACAAGCTGTTTTTTTGAAAATAACTCATCTTTAAATCCTTGCATGTAATATTTAAGAAGTGTCGTGTCGATCATAATTATTAAAGTGAATTGTTTTTAATTCTATTTAAAATTTCTTCTTCAGTAAGATAATCAACTGACCTTAGATCATCACCGATGATTGCATGTGTTCTTCCAAGTTCATATGCTATTTTCTGTTGTTTATCCTCAGATAGAATACCATCGAAAACAAGACAATCTTTCACATACAATTCATCTCTAAAGCCTTGCATGTAATATTCAAGTAATTTTTTATCGTTTGTCATAATTAATCTCCAAATGTATTTGAATTGTTAAGCCATTCTGATTTCATTTTCTCACAAAGTACCTCAAAAGATTCATCAACAGAATCCTCGTACACCGAATCACCCCATTCATCACCGCTTGGCGTTTTTAACATGTAAAGTACTTTTACTTTATTTGTACTCTTATCATAAGTAAAAGTAACATCTTCAACAACGGCTTGATATATTGCAACATGGTCTGTTTCTTTTCCTTGGGAACTCATTCTACTAATTCCCCATACTTTTGTACCTATTGCATAGGCACGATAATTCGTTTTTGCCATATGGTAATATTGTTTATATTTTAAAAGTCGCTTGGTGATAAAGTGATATAGACTAAATCAAAGTCAAAACCAAAATCAAAGACCTTCTCCTACTACAAGGGCAAAGACAAAATCCAAGTTTTATTTTTTGCAGACTAATTATCCTTTCGGTAACTTATTCTACTGTATGGTCTTTTTTTGAAAAGCCATAAAAACATTGGGTTTCATAAGAGAAGCGGTGGTGTTTCGCTGTTCCCGAAGGAGCTAACGAAACAAATTCGTAGTTTTATAGACTAATATTTTTAGTATATTTTTGAACCTTATCACCAAGCGTAAAAGGGATAAACTATGCTTGTGCTTCGTCCATCCCTACCTAGTATTATTCCTGTTCAGTAGATAGTTTAGTTAAAAACTCATCAACCGTTGATTGAAAGCGTGGATCAATATTGATACGCATTGAAGCAATTTCCTTGATCTTTGCCTGACGTTCTTTCTCAAACTCATTACGAGCTTGTTGAACCATTTCCCCATACTCTTTCAATGCATTTAGGTACTCACTGCGCAAGCCTTGGTTCTGCTTATCTACTTCGGCTGAAGCATCAGCATTCACATTAGCGATACGTGCATTCTCCTTAGTTGTGATGTTCTTCACCTTCGCCTTGAAATAATTAACACGTTGCTCATAATCACGGTGAAGTCCTGCAAATTCTTCGTGAATCTTCAACAAGTCTTCGGAGTTGTGATGGACTGCAATTTTAACAGGCGTTTTCACTCCATCTTTAATAATCATCCACTCAATGGATGGGATGGATGGAAGTTCGCTCCTCAACGTGTCAAGGACTGACCTCTTATGGATAAACTGACCGACATGCGCAGCAAATGCTTCCGCCTCCAAATTTTCACACATCTCAGACACACTAAGTTGTTCCCAACCAAACGCTTCTTCAACTTGTGGCAGAACCTCTGCTTTTATCTGTCTTGGCTCAACAGGCATAACTGCATCAATAACAGCATTTGCTGTTTTGGTGGCTTTAAGCATATCATCCTTTGCCTTGATGTTTTCCATCAAGAAAGCCTGACACGCATGAAGTTTTGCCTTTTCCTTGATTAAGGAAACTACGTTCTTCGGCAATTCAACACCTTGAACGGTAATATAATCAATACCATCAACCTTAACGGTTTTGGTGTAATTATTAACCATGCTCAATGCATTGGTGATTTCACCTGCTCTTTGATTGCAGAGATTAGAGATTGATTGTGCTTGTGACAAGCTAAGACCTTGGTTCGGAGTAAGAGAATTTTTTTTCATAAGACTACAGTTTTAAATTATACAGTTATTAATTTCAATTTGATTTGACAAAGATATGTCAAGTTTTTTTATTATGCAAGTATTTTTAAAAATATTTTTATTTATTTTCAACAATATTTGTAATACCATTCTTTTGTGTGATAATCTAATAATTCAGGTTCTTCTTTTAGATATTCATCAATGATTGGCTTCGCTTCCTCATCGTTCATATGAAAGGTAGCACAACGAATGTCAGTAAGTAGTTCTTCAAAGTATTCTTTATCCATTTTGATTATTATTC